>AUXO015175350.1_pt1 | contig 10065 bp, 13 predicted proteins | sample 768731 | NCBI WGS metagenome assembly AUXO01 (sample SAMN02715735, study PRJNA202380) | gut metagenome | biome: sheep rumen | host: Ovis aries | place: New Zealand: Palmerston North | reverse complement strand
AAAAAAAAAATAAATATATTATAAATAATTTATAATATAGAAAATATGAAAAGAAGAATAAAAATAAAGAATATTAAAAAGAAAAAAAGAGAGTATGAATAAAGATAAATAATATATAGAAAATGAAATAGAAAAATACTTATAATACTTTAAACGAAAGATATTAGAAAAGTATTAGACGGAAAAGCCATAAATATAATATAATATAAATATGCCGCGGCGCCCGCCCCGCCGCGGCCTTTTTACATTCTTATAAATAATTTAAAAATTTATAGTTCTCTTAAATAAAATATGTAGAAAGGAATAATACTAAGATGAAATATGTAAGTTATGGAATAGATGCTCTTAAAGAAGATAACGATTTAATATCTGCTGTCTTTACTGATAAGATGCTGAAAGATCTTGATAAAATTAGGTGTACTAAGCCTATGACTGCTAAAGAGGTAGAAGCTATAAAGCGAGGAGAGCTTATTGAAAGAGATAAGATTATTACTGAGGGCATTCTTGATATATTTAAGAAGAAAGAACCTTATAGATATATTGAGGTAAAGGATGTAAAGTTTGAGAAGCGTTATGTAGAAATGATATATAATATCGATAAAGATGACGCTATAAATAAACTTAAAGATCAGAATAATGCTGCTAAACAGGCTTATAATTATGGATCGACGAAACTGTTTAATACTCTCTTTGCTAGTAAAGATGATTGGAATACTAAAGCAAAGTCTGTTGAGGAGTTAAGAAAGAAAGTTAATCTCGATATGGTATTATATTACCCGCATGTACCGAGCCAGGAGAAATATTCTTATTATAGATTCTCTTGGAACTACGATAATGTACATGGTAAGATCAATATGAATGTTTTTACTGGATATTCTATACATCTGCATATATGGTTAGAAGATAAGAAATTTGTATCTTATAAATTTACTCTTGAGAGAAAATATAGATCAGATGAGTTTAATAATTAAAAAAATAAAATATATCCTGTAGACTATAATGTCTACAGGATTATTTATTCTAATTATCGTTATTATAATTATAATATAGAAAATCTGAAAATGATTCTAATTCTTCGTTAGATAAGAAAAACGTTACCACAGGACTCATAAATTGTTCTTTATAATTATAAGAATATATAGTAAACTTTATATTTCTATATGATTTATTGACATTATCAAAGAATCCTATTCTAACGTCATCTCCATCAAATAAAGTATCTAATTCATAACCTAATTCTTGAAAACTATTATATTGAGCACCTAGTCTATATAATTCTACACAATGCATTATACCAGAACTATTCATTTTAAAATTAATAGTTATAGATATTTCTGGATCTTCTTCTGGATCATTTAAGAAGAATCTTATATCATCTATAAAAGATAACATATCAAATTCACTAAGTTTCAATGTAGTTATATAATTATAGAAAGAATCCATGACTTTTAAATCTATATTACTTATACAAGAATACTTAGAAATATTTCTTGATAATATAAATCTAAAACCAGGTTTCCAAGGTGTACACCATTCTCTATTCATTTTCAACATCATCTCCCAAGAATAATTTAGATATATTATAATTCAAATCTGGTTCATCTTCTAAATCTAAATCTATTAATCCAACGAAAAATAAACAATAAGCAAAATCACATAATTCTTCATCTGATAATACAAATGTAACTGAAGGTTGTACAGTACCATATATCATATTATAAGAAAATAAAGTGAATTTTATATCTCTTAAATCATCGTGTTCGGTATCATAATAAGATGGATTTATTTCTCCATCTTCTGTATATGCTATAGAAGTATGTCTAGATAATTCTATAAAACCACCAACACCAGTAGATGTAGAACGTAATTGACAACAAACAGAAGAATATTCTTGATGGTCCATTTCATTTATAAATGCTTCTATTTGATCTATAAATTGCATAAGATCTGTTTCACTCATTTTTGCTATAGTAATTAGATTATAAAACGTATCTAAGATTTTTAATTCTATAGTATATTTAGGATAACTATATTGACCAATATATCTATTTTCATATCTATTTATTATAAATCTAAAACCAGGTTTCCAAGGTGTACACCACTCCATAATCTCCTCCGAATCTTTTATATTATCTACTATATTTTTCATACTTCTATTCATATAATAATTATCCTTACTTTCTTTTAAATAAGATTTCAATACAGTTATAGGATTATATCCTTTATACATACCTATATACCTCCTATTATATTTATAGTATATAATTTATAGAAAATTTACAGAATAAAACTTTATAAATAATTAGAAAGGAGATGATAGATATATGATAGATCCTGATAATATAACTTTACCTGTGATAAATCAACAACATACCATAGTATTAAAAGACGTTCCTGATTATGACTTCTTAGTATGGGATTTAGAAAGTGATAAAGATTTAAAGAAATATTTTAAAACTATAGAAAATGAAGTAAGGCATAGTTTTGAATATAAAGAATTTATTCCTTATATAAAAGAGCATTATAGTATGAATGAAAGTGCATTTGAAAAAATAAACTGTAAAGATAATAAAGCAGTAAAAATAGAGATACACCATTTTCCTTATAGTTTATATGATATAGTAAATATAGTGTATCATAAGAGGTGCTATTATCAAGAATCTCTAGAAGTACAAATGGTTGCTAGAGAAGTTATGATGTTACACTATAAATTATTAGTTGGATTAATAGCTGTAACAGAAACAGAACACCAATTAATGCATGAAGGAAAATTATTCTTCCCAGTAAATAAGATATTTGGTAGATGGAAATTATTCGAAGATTTATATAAACAATGGATAGGAAGTGATTTATTAGACACAACTCAAAGAATGATAGAATATTCAGATGATAATTCTGAATTATTAAAGACATTAGAGATATTACAACCTAACCATATACATTATGAATATACTGAGAATAATCCATATTCATTACCAAATTTTAATAATCTACAGAATAATATGCAAGGAAGATTATTAGAGATAAAGAATAATAATTATAAACTTCCTACTATAGATGAAATTAAAGATGTAAATAAAAAAGATGATATAAAAGATAGAAGATCTATTATATCACCTATTTATTTCTTTTAATCTGTGTTTATAGATAAATCTAAAATATTTTTAAAATTGAGTATTATAAGCTAAATATCTATACCTAAATAGGTGTAAATATAAAGGGTAATTGTGAGAAATAAGGGTATAAAAGATATAATAGTAGTAAGGTTATAATACCTTACTACTATTATATTATCTTTAATTAATCGAAATTGTAAGAATTTACTACGATTTAAATGGTAGTACTATTTTAATAATTATCTTACAATATTATAATTTATAAATAGATTTATTAATCTCGATATTTGTGAGGTATATTATGAAAATAGAGAATGAAGAAATAAATGGATATAATTCTAATTTGAAACGTATAAGAGTTATGAGAGGCTTTACTCAAAAAGATATAGCAACTTTATCTGGAATAAATATAAAGAGTATAGCTGTATATGAACAAGATCCTGAAAAAATAAATAAAGCTTCTTTAGAAACAGCATATCAACTAGCAGATAGTTTAGGATGTAATATAGAAGAATTAATAGAGAGTAGATTTTTAAAGAAATAAAAATAAAAGGACAAGTCTTTAAGACTTGTCCCAATATTTTATTTTTTAGGTTATACCTGTAATATAATGAATAGAAGATGAAATAAATCTATTCGAATCATCGTCTATCAATGTATGTAATACTTCTCAACCAATTCGATAGCACTTATAATATTGCTATATTGACCAATACTTAATTGATCTTTAATATCATCCTTAATAACACTATCAATTTCTTGATCAGATAAACCAAAATCTTTAAGATATTCCTTTATAGCGCTAATTAATTTATTCTCCTCATACTCCAGAAAATCATACCTTGCATTCTTTATGCCAATCCGATCACTGCATATTCTAAAACTTTCTCTCATATAATGCAATAATATAATTTGATTTGTGAGTAATCTCTTTTCTAATGCAGTCATTATTTATCTCCTATCAAAACTATTTATAAAGTCTTCCCAAACATCAGAATCTAAATTCTCCTGTGCTGCTCTATATAAAGCTTCTAATGCTAAAGGATTCTTATTCAAATACTCCTTAACAATCTTAGGTATAACTACCTCTGTAGAAGTTCTGCCTTTACCTGCATATCCTATAAGTTTAATAGTCTCCAGATTCTGTAAATGTAATCTTTCACATATTCTCTTTATATGGAAATAATCAGGAGTATCAGTCTTACCAAGTATGATATTATCCATCTCATGATTAGATACTTCAAATAACTCGCACAGTTTAGCTCTTGGAATATCTTTAGTAAAAGCAATCTTTGCTATAAGGTTACCAAATTCTATTCTGGCTTTCTTTACTTCAAGTTCCTTATTAGAAGATCTATATAAACGAGATGCACCAGATTCTACCACACTTTCCTTATTGGTACCAATTTTACGAGCAACAGTTGTTGGTACACCATTTACATTAATAGTGCCGATCTCAAGATCAGAATTAAGAGATGCCGATGATAATGGATTTGCAACATTTTCTTTTATATCTCCATTATCTTTAGTAGACTCTTTATTTTCTGTTACATTAGAAACTGTAAGAGGAGAAGGTTGTGTTACTGGTGAAGGTATAAAATTACCAAACAGTTTGCTATAATTAATAGGTACAAAAGGCATAAAAGGTATTGGTGGTGTCATTGGGTTTTGCATGATGGGTGATACCGCATCTTGACCTACCTTCTCATTTTCTTTAAATTCCTTAATGGTACTAATACTATTAGCAACAGATTCTGGTATAATTTTTGGATCTGCATCATCTTTTGCCAAATACATTGTACTGATAGTATTATTGACCGGTTTAGGTATATATCCAAGACTCTCAAGTGCATCATGATATCTGTTTACTCTTAATACACCTTTTATATTATCAGGAGAACCAATAAGATTGTTTATATAGTCAAACTCTTCAGAACCAACCTGTATCTTAAAAACCTCCACTATCTTACATAAAGAAGTAGGATCAATTCCAAACTTCTTTATATTTGAAATCTGATTGACTCCTAATAACTTACCAAGCTTATTAATAGACATATCAGGATACATCTTGGTTTTCTTTTCGATTATAAAATCTTGAATCTTTCTTAAACCCTCCACTTCATGTCTGTTGTCTTTATGTTTAGGTTTTGCAGCCACATCAGCAGGTACAAATTCAGGATACTTATCTTCAAATTCCTTTCTTATTCTAGAATACCTTAATAGTGAATAATTAAGAGTAAAGAATTTGTTGAATTTTTCAGAACCTTTTTCGAAACCGAGAACCTCACAGAATCTATCAAATGTTTTTAGATTCAGTGCCTGGTTTTTAAGCTTAGCTATATTCAGTACCACATTTTGATTTTTCTTTTCCTCTGCTATAAAGTTGTACAGTGTTGAGTGATCAAACATTTTGCTCCTCCTTAAATATTTTCCTAATAGCTCTTATTCTACCTAACTTATCTCCCATTGTATCAACGATATTATTATCTTTATCTCTGACTATTAATGCCTGAGCTTTTATATCAGCCTCAGCTAAATAAGTTAAAGCTTTCTGTCTATCGATAAGAAAGTTGTAGTTTTGTGCTGATATAGTATCTGCTGTTCTTATTAATGACTTCAATACATTCTTTCTTGTGATAGATGTATAGTTCTTTTTATCGTTTCTAAAATTAGAAAATGCATCGTGGTGTTTTACCAAAAAAGTTATCATAGATATTTCGTTATAATTAAACGAATTATCTCTGGTCAAAATTTCTCTAGCTATCTTTTCAGATACAGCAGCATGACCATAGAATGTATCTATTTCTCTACCGTATCTTTCAACGTATTTAGTTGCTTTTACATCAGGTTTCCCAACGTCATGAAGCAATGCTGCTATTACCAAAATACTTTTGGTTTTTTGACCAAAGTATTTAAAATTCTCCAACTCCAAAATATTATTTGTAGTTGCTATCAAATGTTCCCATAGATTTAATCTATGATATGGGTTATCCTGATCACACCCCTTTATCTTTATTAACTCAGGATTCATTACGTATAATAATTCTAGTGCTCCTTCTGCTGATAGTTTTCTATTACAGATAGAATCTGCAATAAAATCCATTTTTAAATTAAGTCTCATTCTCTCATCTCCTTTTTATATTGAAACTTAAATTTATATTACACTACTATAGTATATAATTTGGCAAAATATTAATTATACCAAAAGACATTTAAATAATTTAAGAGGAGGTATAAGATATGTCAGCATTACCTAAATTTCTTAAACAAGAGGGAAATGCTCTTGTTTATAATAGTACAGGCGAATTAGTTTATTATATCCCAGATGCATATTTCACAGACGTAAAAAATCCAACAGCTATGATTATGGGACAGTATGTATATGCTATAGGAGTATTTGACTGGGGATTGATAGATGATAAAGGAAAACTGTTAAAATCCCATATATTCAAATATCCTACAATGATACAGTGCAAACCGTATAGAATAGAGAAAGTAAAATCATTCTCTTTAAGAAATACAAAACCTATGGATTATCAGGTTCTCCATTTTCGTAAAGGAGATGAAGCTATAAGTGATATTAATATACCAAATACAGTAGATAACGTAGAGAATCTATTTGGTGCTATGGTAATTACAGGTGGTAGACAACCACATACAATACCATATGATAAATTACATGAATATCCAGAACAATCTATGGAGCTTAATGGATTAAGCTTTAAGATTAATATGCAATTCTTTGGAATAATGTTTTCCGAATTGGAAAGAGATCCAAATGATATATCTAAACCATTTAGACATACAGCTATGAATGATATGACAAATTACCAGCAAGTGGCTATAGATGTAGTACCTAAATATACATCTCCTTATGTAGCACTTACAAGTAAGAACTTTGACGAATCATTAATGGCCTCCATAATGCTATCTGGAGAAGATGAAGATAAGATAAAGAATTCACCTCTTGAGAAAGTAGTAACCGGATAAAAAATAAATTATATAGAGAGGATTAATAATCCTCTCTATATAATTTTATTCAAATACATTGCTATCGTAATATCCTTTTACAATGGCATTTCTAAAGAATAATACATCCTCTAAAGATATTGGTGCAAAATGGTGTGCATCTACACCAACATCGATACCATACCACTTAATCATCTGTCTTCCGTGTATATGACCAAATAGATTAAATTTTTTCTTTGGCACATTTGTCCTATCTTTTATACAATCATCCGGTCTATGACACATACGGAAAATAACACCATCGATATCATCTCCGTCATAAGTTCCCTGATAAGTAAACTCTGCTGCAGCGTGACCATTAATCTTCATGACATATTTGTCACCTCTATATATAAACAGCTGCTCCAACTCTTTACGTTTTACAAACGGTAACTTCTCTTCGTAATTTCCTTCAATCAAAATGATTCTACCGATTAATTTATTTCTTATATCAAGATTTCCAAAATCTCCTAAATGGAAAACTGTATCTTCTGGAGTAACAACTTTATTCCAGTTTTCTATAATTGCGTTATCCATTTCGTCAGTTGATTTAAAAGGTCTTTTAGATAACTCTAAAGCTCTTTGCTCTCCAAAGTGAGTATCTGATGTAAAATAAATTGCCATATTAATGTATTCCTCCTTGTGCTAAATCCATTCTTAATTTAAATGATATACAAAGCATCAATCTTATTATACGAAATTTTGTTTCTAAACTAAGTTTATCAAATCTTAATTCTCCTTGATCACCATTAGCACTCTTTTTAGTGATAGAATTTTTACCAAGTATTAAAGAACTATTCTTTTCTTCTACTATAATATCATAATCTTTAACGTATACAATTTTATTATCTATTTTATAGTTATCGCTTGGTAATTTTAATAAAAGAGATTTTAATATGCTATGTAAACTATAGTAATGCTCTTCGAATTCATTGGTTACGGTAGAACATTGTGGTTGGTCTTTAGGCAAATCAAATCCTGGAGCATTTGGATTTGGGGTAAAAGATGTTTCCTTTAAATTCGGCATAAAAGGTTGTTTATCGTTTTTAACGTCTGGAGCAGAAGGACCATTATTAGTATCAGCATTATTTTTCGCTTCTAATATAAAATCAAATTCCTTCTTCTCTTCAACCACATGTTTATTGAGAAATAAATCTATAATTTTATCAAATCTTCTGTCAAACTGTTCATCTGCTAATACCACATACTTTCTGATATACTCTAATTCTTCAAAAGATTTTTCTTTAGATAATTTATTCAAATCATCTAAAGTATATTCGCTCATAATTTGGTTTTGTAAAGAGTCTGGATAATTGATAATCATAAAATCAGAACAATGGATATTGTTACCATTACTATCTACCTGATCTTCTACAAAAACAGTATACTTTTTATAATCATCGGTTGTAGATACAGTTAGTATAAAATCTGTACCATGTTTTGATTGAACTTTAACCTTACTTATAATATCACCTGTACGATTATTATCCATCTGATTTACCCCATCCTTTAGCATTATTTTCTGCTTCTAATATAAAATCAAACTCCTGCTTCTCTCTAACTGCATGCTTTCTTAGAAACGAATCTGTTGCTTTATAGAATCTTTTATCAAACTGCTCGTCTGCTAATTTCATATATTTTTCAATATACTCTATTTCTTCAGAAGATTTTACTTTTACTGTTTTATTAGACTCATCTAACGAATATGCATTAAAAATTTGACTTCGTATAGAATCTGAATAATTAATAATTACAATATCCGAACAATGGATATTGTTACCATTACTATCTACCTGATCTTCTACAAAAACAGTATACTTTTTATAATCATCGGTTGTATGTACAGTTAATATAAAATCTGTACCACGTTTTGATCGGATCTTAATCTTGTTTACAATATCCATCTGATTCACCCCATCCTTTATCTGTATGAGAAATTGTATCTGCTAAACTATTCATTTCTACTATACATTTTCCTATTTCATCTACCATATACTGTCTAGTGTATTTTATACCTGATCGTTTAGCTGCTCTAAAAGATAAATAATGCCATTGATATAATTGCTCACCATCTTTATCTCTTATAGTCATTATCCAATGACATTGAGGTACTTGTTCTACAGTGGTATTTACTATCACATCTCCTATCTTATATTGGATTTTTGCAGACTCTTCATTTTTGATATCTCCTATTCTAACCCAACGTCTAACAGGTATAAGAAAAACTATATGGTATATTTTATCATACGGAACGTCTACAATTTCCTTATAATTAAGTAGTTGCTCTTTATAATATTTAATAAGACGCTCTCTTAAATCTTCTTCAGCAAATTCTTTAGCTTTACCAGGAGAAGTACACATCTGATTTAATCCTTGATCGTTACTTAACCATGCAACCAAATCTCTTTTTATTTTGTATTTGATTTCAAAATTAAGATATTTTTGACCAAATTTAAAAACACCAGTGTCTTTATTCCAATTTATAAATTTCATTTTGTCACCTCCTTAAATAATATTACAATTATAGTATATATTTCTAGAGGTGATTACTCGGTATTATTAAAAATTAACATTCCTATAAATATTAGGATTGGGATCGTCAGATTGGGGCGATTAAATGATATTTAAATATATATTAACAAGGAGGAATAATCATGTATCCTGGTACTATAATAAATATTATAGATCAATCACAGATACCTGAGATTGAAGCTAATTCGGTGGATAATGCCCCGCTTTATCTTACCGTTTCTAGCTTCGATAGAGGACCAGAAGATCTGAGAATTGTAAATACAGCTTCAGAGTTCCATAGTCTGTATGGTACAAAGATGAACTTCGTCAAGCATGGTCAGCCTGCTTTACAGGCAGCAAATGATATTGCTGGTGGAGCTAAGCTTCTTATCAAGAGACTTGTTGCCGATGATGCACTGCTTGGAAACCT
>AUXO015095364.1_pt1 | contig 10065 bp, 4 predicted proteins | sample 768731 | NCBI WGS metagenome assembly AUXO01 (sample SAMN02715735, study PRJNA202380) | gut metagenome | biome: sheep rumen | host: Ovis aries | place: New Zealand: Palmerston North | reverse complement strand
CTTGTCCGGCTCGAAACCGAAACCGTCGGCTCCGATCACCACGCCGGCATGCAGGATGCAATCCCGTCCAACTTGGCAGTTGTAATAGACCCGTACGCCGGGGTACAGGATCGTATTATCCCCGATACGTACATTGTCGCCGATATATACCTGCGGATAAATCTGCACACCCTTGCCCAACCGTACATTCCGGCCGATATAGGCAAACGTACCCACATACGCATCCTCCGGCACCTCCACGCCTTCGGCTATATAGCACGGCTGCTCGATGCCCCGCCTGCGCGGATTCATCGCCTCGGCTACTGCCTGCAGCAGTTGGGCTATCGCGCCACGCGCATTCTCCACCAGTATGATCGCCCTGTCTGAATCCTGAATACTGAATTCTGAATGCCGAATGCTGTCGGCCGACGGCTCCACCAGGCTCTCTGTCACCAGTACCACACCGGCTTTCGAGCCTTCCAGCATCGGCAGATACTTCGCCTCCGTCACGTACGACAAGTGGTGCGATTCTGCCGATTCTATCGGCGCCACATCGCTCACCTTGGCTTCGGCATTGCCTATCAGCCGCCCACCCAGAAGCATCGTTATTTGTTGTGCACTAAACTCCATAATTTTCCATTGTCCATTTTCTATTTTCAATTTACCGGTTCACGGAAGGTGAACAGGTATAGTTTCTTCGGCTTGCGTGTCAGCGCCTTCAGGTCCAGTATCTCGCTGGCCTCGGCGATATCACGCACCGTACCGTCGTTGAACAGGATGTCGATCGAATCGTCCTTCTCGCTATACGTATTGCTCGTCGAAACATGCTCTACAAACATGTAGCGCCCGGCTTCCTCCTCCGAGATACCCAGCGCCTTGGCATAGTGCTCGGCCAGTACCTGCTTCTCCTCATCGGTGAGGGGGGCGGTCAAGAGACGCCCGCGGAATAGCTGGCGACTCGTGAACGTGCGGCACAGCAACCTCAGCACCTTATCGTCGCACGACATCCAGGTCTTGATAGCCGACAGCACGTCTGTATCGTCCAGCAACGCATACTGATCCAGAGCCTCGCTGTGCGGCTCAAAGTCCTCCGCAGCTCGCTGATGATACAGGAAGTAGCGCAAGGCCGGCGAGCAGAACAGTTCCTTGCCGCTGCGCGCCAACTCCTTGGCACGGGTCAGGATCATGATCAGGTGCTGCTCGGCTGCCACGCTCGTCTTATGCAGATAGACCTGCCAGTACATCAGTCGGCGTGCCACCAGAAATTTCTCCACCGAGTAGATACCCTTCTGCTCAATCACCAGGCGGTCGTCCACCACGTTAAGCATCTTCAGCAATCGCTCGCTCGCGATCCTGCCCTCCTGCACGCCCGTGAAGAACGAGTCACGACATAGATAGTCCATCCTATCTACGTCCAACTGACTCGATATCAACTGATGAAAGAAATGACGAGGATACTCGTCGCGGAAAATACCGATCGCTTCGTCCAGCGGACCGCGTTGCCACATCGTCTGCTCCTCCTTGCGCTTCAGGTCCGAATTGATGCGCTCCATCATCATCAGCGAGATCTCCTCATGCGTGATATTGTCCACCAGCGTATGCTCCAGCACGTGCGAGAACGGACCGTGACCTATATCGTGCAGCAGAATCGCTATCTTCGCACCCGTAGCCTCGGTATTCGATATATGTACGCCCTTCTGGCGCAAGCAACGCAGGCCCTCGCTCATCAGGTGCATCGCACCCAGACTGTGGCTGAAGCGGCTGTGCATCGCACCCGGATACACGAAATTGCTCAATCCCAACTGACGAATCCGGCCCAGACGCTGCACATACGGATGCTGGAGCACATCGTACTCCAGATCGCTCTCCAGTTGCATGAATCCGAATACCGGATCGTTTATTATCTTAAGCTTATTTGCCATGCCTATTCAGTCCATTTATAACTAAATGGGCTGCAAAGGTACGAAAATTATTTGAATCCCACAAATTATGCGTGCTTTTTATGGCATTTTTCAACAAAAAAACGACTAAATGCATACATTATGGCCATTAGCGCTAAGGCAATGACGCCATCGGGTAGCGGCATATGTTCTATCAACTGCTGATCCTCAGGCAACGGATCCGTTATACTCGGAGGACCCGGTGCATGACGTATCGGTGCTGCCGCCATCTTGGCCATCTGAGGTGCCTCTTGTGCACCCGCATCGGCGATCATGCGGTTCGAACCCAAGGCTACAAAACTCGTTACCGGCACTGCCACACTCCCGCTGCCGTATGATATTCCCCGCTTGCCGGCGTTGCTGCCTCCGTTGCTGACGTTGCCCGCTCCACCGCTTCCGCCGCCGTACGACTGCATACGCTGATCCGAGGTCTGCACCACGCGCCATCCGCTGCTGTTGCTCGAATAGCTTGGCCGAACTTGATAACTCGGACGAGCAGGGGTATAGGTCGGCATGGCATGACTACGCGTAGCAACACTCGGCACACTCGGCGTCACCACTACGCTCGGCGCACTCACATGCACGCTGCTCGTGTTAGCCGGCGTGAACACCGGCTGGGGTTTCGGACCAAAGGTCAGGTAATACAGACCCCATGCCGTATTGAGCAGCACCACCACGCAAATGAAGGTGACCATTTGCTTGTTTCTTCGCCGCCGAGCCTCCAATTGGATGATCGGCGTTATCAACTCTTTCACGTTCATCATTGCACCTGTCCTCCAATTAGTTTCACTACTGCCTTGTGCTCACCTGCAACGATATGCGCCAGGTAAACACCCGCCGGCAGACTCGGTACGATATCCAGTATCGATTCGCTGCTCTCTAGCCTGTACAGGACGCGTCCCTGCATATCCACGATACGCACCTTTACCATCTCGCCGCCGTAGTTCTCTATATGCAGACCGTCGCCGGTCTCAACTACGGCGATATCTGTAGGCGTCTTCAGTGGTGGCGTCGTGGTAATCAGGAAGCGATTCGACGCCGTATGATTCGTTGCCCGGAACGTATAAGTATTGCCCGTACGGATCTCCGTAGCCTCCTCCGTCACGCGGTCGTATAGGTAGATCGTCTCGCCGTCGTAATCGAACGAGAAGGTATATACGCTGTCGTTGCCCGCACGGAAACTCAGGTAGCGCTCATCCGCCGTCGGCAGGGCCGCTACCGACATCTCGCCGGCCTCTTTCACTACTGCCAGTTTCGGTGCTGCCGCATCGCCATCCAGTTTGCGACCATCCCATCCGTCTTCGAATTCATCGGAGAAATCGCTACGTGCCAACAAGTGTACACGGTCGGCTCCCGAGCTCTCACCGCTCACGATCAGCTGCATCACCTCTGGTGCTCCATATCGACCCGGTGCACGCATCGGCTGCGTCGAGGTCTTGAAGTACTTCGAGTCATATACCACGCGGTTATAGACCAACTTCAGCGTCGCATCCTCGCCAGGCGTCGTCTTCACGAAGAATCCTTGCATAGCCGGGATCACCGAGTCGGCACCCGCCAGGTATGGCGACGAATGGATCGGTATCGCCGCATACTGACCCGGCAGCGTAGCCGCCGCGCCCGGATCAACAGCACTTACCGGCGTACCGTAATCTTCCCAATTCTTGTACGTACCGGTATGGTAGATATAGATCGTGCGCTCTGTATTCTTAAAGTCTTCATCCTGCATCTCCTGGATCTTTATCGGTGCCGTCCAGCTGTTCGCCGCAAAGGCATAGCCTTCGTCATCACGATGATTCAGTACCAGGGTCTTTGTTACTGGCGCGTTCAGCTTGCCGCTGAAGGTATAGGTCTTCTTGGCTGCCTGCGTGATGCAATAGCCCTCAAACGGTGCCAGCACGTCTTCGTTCTCTACCCATTGCCAGAGACCACCCATGCCCGATGCCACATTCCAGCGGCACATCCAGGCAGCACGGTACATCTCAATAGCGGTATGACCCGCCTGGAACGGGATACCCACGTACTGCCAAACCGGACTATTCGTATTTGCATCCTGTCCGCGGCTGTAGTACTCTACCGTCGCACGCACGTCCGATTCCTTGTTACCATATACGAATGCGCCATTGTGCGTCGCATCCGCCTGTATCAGCAGGTCCTCGGCCTTGATGGTAATCGGCGAAGCGTAACGCGTATCCCGCACGGTAGCCACCATACCCGCTACGGTCAGTCCGCCATACGGCTTCACGATCAGCTTTCCGTCCACTACGTTGTCGAATTCGTCGCGACCTTTGTTGACCTTCACGCTTCCCGCATGCGCATCGTCCACGTTCACCCAGCACTCCGCAATGATACGTGTCGGGTGATACGGAGTTGGAATGATGTTATATCCGGGTGCCCAGTTCTTGGGATTGTCCCATCTATGATCACCATCATTATTGTCGAATACCAACGAGCAGTCCGCCACCTTGGTCTCGTCGGTCATCAGCAGGTAGTCGATCATCTGTTTCATCACGATTTGTCCGGCCGGAGACAGGTTCGGCATCTCGTAGAAATTGATACCATATAGCAGCAATCGTGCCGGGAATGTCACTTGTCGCTCGCAGCATACTATCAGGTCACGGTTGTTGTTCTCATCGCGCACCGTAGCCAGGAACACAAAGTCCGGTGCCTCATTAATTGTGAAGCCCTGCAATCCCTTTGCATCCTTGGCAGTGCTCAAGCTGCTCAGTACATGTACCGTCGTATCGCTCGGATTCACCACAACTGTCTCGCTCGCATCGCCCGGGTTGTACTTGGCGTTCTTGAAGATGGCGTGACCGGCGCAGAGCACCTTCATGTCCTGTACCTTCGGCTTCGGGTCCTTCGGGTTCGATCCGATATGCCAGTTCGATTGGTTCGCTACATAGGCTTCAAAACTCAATATCGGCTTCTTGTCAATCATCGTACCCAACGCATTCGTATATCCTTCTCCGGTATTCAGGAAGTCGGTCACCACCATCAGGTCATACTGGTTGTAATACGCTTCTATCGTGGCTACATCTTTCGTTGCATATCCGTTCACAAACGTGATGTCGTAGTAGTCGTCCAGGTAGTCGATCAAACCGCTGCACGACGATGCATTGTCGGTTGAGTAGGCAGTCCATGCTCCGCCCTTGGTACCCGTGACGATGAACGCAATCTTCGGTTTCTGGCCCTCCGGGTAGATACGCACCGATGTCGTCACTGTGTACGTACGAGCGGGGTCGCAACTGTTTTTCATCGTGAATGTTATCGCCACATCCTGCACGGTCGTATTGCCTACCGCAGGCGTACCACGCATATGGATATACTCATCGAAATACTCAAACGTACACCCGTTGATCGGATTTACCGGAGCCACGGACTCCAGTTCATACGTAATACCCTCCACATCATATTCACAGGTCAGTTTCACCAATCCTACATCCACTTTCTGACCATCCCATATCGTTACGCCGGGAGTTACTCTGGTCAGCGTCGGCACAAGGTCGCAAGGCTCCAGCCATTTGGCATACAGCGTATAGGTAGCATCCGTCTTATCCCAGTTCTGTACGCTGGCGCCCAGACCGGTATAGTACTGCGTTCCGCCTCCGTTTGGTTCGCTATAGTAGCCGTCAAACACATAGCCGCCTGCGCGCTTCGGGAGCACCGTTATCTCAGGCATCGGCTTGTTGTAGGTCGCCACTACCGACCCCGTATAGCTGTTATACGCACCCGTCGCATCCAGCGTGATGGTCGTCTTGATAATCTGCTCCCACTTCGCATAGAGCGTCACATCTTCCTCGGTCGTATAGTCCGCACCGTCCGAGATCAGTACGCCGGCTCCGCCTGCATCTTCCGTCCATCCCAGGAAATTATAGTCCGCTAGCGCAAACGCATTGTCACTCAGCGCAAAGGTCGAACCTTTCGGTACCGACATATTCTCCATCGTTCCGGTTGCCGACGCATGGTTCTTGTCAAAGGTGACGGTCACCAGCGGCACCTCCACAATCACTACTACGCGGCTCTCCTTGCCGTTACTCGTAATCGAGAACTCACCCGAGTAATTACCGCCCTTATAAGCAAACTTATGCCATTTGTGTTTTTGGTTCGTCGCAATTGCGTGATTGGTCGTCGCGCCGTTCACAGTCAGGTCTATCGAATAGGCATCATTCGTATTCGGAAATACGTAGAACGAGATCTTGGTCGCAATCATACCGCTCAGATTGAAGGTCAGCGTACCGTCATTCACTTTCAACGCCTTAATAGCTCTATCATCACCGGAACTCGTGTTCCAATAGCTCTCGTTATCCAGCAATGTAATATCCTTGGTGTTGAAATAGACGCCGCCGGTACTCGTAGAAGAATACGAGATATTGGTCGTCTCAATCAAGGTGTTCTGCGCTACCGTGGCGCCAGGTTTGTACAGCCATGCCTTCACCTTACCGTCACTACCTTGCGTCCACATACCGTTGTTCACATAGCAAGAACCTAAGATATAGGTCACTTTCGGCACCTCGTCTATCCACTTGGCCCAGTATTCCTTATTGCCCCACTCGGTCGTGGAGATCGATGCGATTGGATCTCCCGTGCATCCGGCATTGTCGTACCATCCTGCGAACTCCTTATTGGTTTTCGTCACATCCGTCGGCAGCGTCGCACCCGTGCCGTGCGTATATTCCGTTACGTTGCCTGCGTTGATCGTTCCCTCGTTCGTATGCAGCGTTACCGGATAGGTTGCATGGTCAAACGTGGCCGAGATCGTAGCATCCTCTGCCAGTATATGTGTATTACCTGTCGTGAACGCCGCTCCGTTCACCGTCATCGACACCACCTTATAGCCGTTATCCGGCACACCCGTGATTTTCAGATTGCAGGTATGCGCCAGGTCGTTTATCGTACGTGCGGCATAATCCACGTTGGTCTGCGCCGTATTGTCATGGTGGGTGTACTCCACTTTGATTTGTCCGTTCGTCGTGGCGGCTATCGTAGCATCATGTACGATCATGCCGTTCGAGTGCGTGTAACTGTAGAACTGACAGTTATTGTTCATCCCGTCCATTCCATAACCGCCCGACGTACTATTCAGGTAGATCGTCCAATCTTGCGTGATCTCATCACCATTGAAATTCGACGATTCGGTAATCGGAAAACCATCATCGCTATACGTTCTATAAATAGAGGATGTGCAGTTGGCATCACCCTTATTGTTTGCAATATGCCATACCCAGAAATCGTTGGCCCAATCCGGCGTAGTGGTATATAGATAGCGAGCCGTACCGGGCACTAATGCCATCTGTTGCACTGCCGTCCAGTTCCTGGTATCGCCCTTATCATACTTACCCTTACCGATACGGTAGTAGATGCTGTTATTGTCCCATCCACGCGCCTGCATATCAAGTGTATTCTCCATATACAATTTCAGACCCGCTGTCTGCACCATCGGCGGGAAGATGGTCGTCTCTATGATCGGCTCCAAAGCCGAATTGGTGAATGCCACCTCAAAATGGTATGTTCCTTCCTTCGTTGACTCCAAACGGCACCAAGCCGAATTATTATCCATCGTCCAATTCGTGCAGTTGCTGCTATTCATCGTTCCCGTGTTGCCATAGGTCTTGAAGCCATCATCTATCACGAACTCATAGGTCCATGCCACACCCAGGTATATACCGCATGTCACCACCTCGTCCGACTCGCTGGCACGCGTCAAAGCCACCTCCTGCCTATCGCCCGAAATATCACCGGGGGTCGCCGGAGGAGTTTGAATAATCAGAATAGGAATTTTCACATCAAACACTCCGCTCCACGTCGCATTCCCATCACCCTCAACGCTCCATGCCTTGCAATAATAACTGCCGGCGTCCGCATGAGTGCAGTTGGTCTTGGTGAAGGTGGCAGAGGTAGCGCCATCTATCTTGTTCGATTCCTCTACACCACCCTTATACCATTGGAAATGCGTAGCTCCGGCACTGGTAGCCGTCAGCGAAATCGTCTCTCCCGTAAACCGCAACCACGAACCCGAGACGCAGACTTTAAATGGCTTATTCTCATACGTATAGGTAGCTTTCTGGGGATCTCCACTCACTCCGGTGATTTTGCAATAGCATCCGTTCGCAGCCGTGACGTCGTATGTCTGGTCCCATTTATTACTCCAGTTATTCTCCGTTGTAGCGCCATTCATTCGGCAGAATATCAAGCCGGTATAATCCAGACTAACTTCTGCCTTGTAGATTGTTCCGCCGCAGCCATCAGAGATCGGCGTCATGTCGTACCACGCATTCCCCGTCGCATTCCACCCATACACCGCATACCGCTCATCGCCCTTTGCCCAGTCGCCATAATTATTCGGATTCAGATAGACTGTTCTGGTGGTCTCTACTGGTTCTGCTGTTACATATTTTGGTGTAGAATAATTATATGCCAAATCACGATGTATTATTGCGTATCGGTCACCGGAAGTGAATGTTCCATCATATGATGTTGCGTCAGCCGCCACAGAAGCACTTACACAAGTCCAATGACCAGATTGGTCTGAAGAAGAAGTGGCATATACACACTGATCATTAAGCGTCAAATCATCGCTTGTGCCACTTATTCGCTGCCAAATCATTGTATTTTGAATACCTGTACCAGCATCCGTACCGCAAGTCCAAGATATACTGCTAGTAGTAGCCTCTGCGTTTGTTGCTTGTGAGGGAGAGGTTATATCGGTAGTAGAAGATGAACTATAATAGACCACAACATCATCTATAAAGAAGGAACCGCTCCCCATTCCAGGTTTAACATCCATATTTTTAGCTTGCGTTCCAGACCCTGTGTATTGTCTACAATGGGTCATTTGTGTCCATCCTTCAGTTCCGATGGAAGTAGTGCCACTTACATTACCATCTATCACAAGAGATGCAGAAGTAGTTGCAGAAGATTTCGCCCAGATGATGAAATGGGTATAATAGCCTTTAGTAATGGTAACACTCTTGCGAGCATAACCATTAGAATTACTACATGAGCATTTCAGGGATTTACTTCCAGAGCGGATTTCCGTAGTCTCGTTCGTAAGCGACCCCATCGAACTCTTTCCCCAACTGTCGGTTCCACTTTCAAACCCCGCAAAATAGGAAACTCCCTGACCCCACGCAGTTTCAGCGCAGAGTACAAACAAAACGGTTACAAATACAGAAAAGAATCGATTTGAACGATGTACAAAATATTTCATGGTGATGGTGTTTTTCAAAAGTTGCGCAAAATTACACAATTTCTCGCGCACATATGTGTAAAAATTGACGTTTTTTGCTTCTTTCGTCACATTTTTACGCATTATCGGTACATGAAAAACAAACCCGAAACCGCAAAAGCCTCGGATTCATCGAAAAATATCGGATTTTTTGAGCAAAATACGCTAAAATTTCATCGCGCGTGCCATCTCGCGTTTGTCGTCTGCCTCGCGAAGCGACTCACGCTTGTCATACGAGTGCTTACCCTGGCACAACGCAATCGTCAGTTTGGCCAGCCCCTTCTCGTTGATAAACAGTTCCAGCGGAATGATGGTCTTGCCCGTCTCCTTGGTCGCGCGGTCCAACTTGCGCAGCTCGCGCTTCGTGAGCAGCAACTTGCGGCTGCGCTTCGCCTCATGATTGGCATAGCTGCCAAATCGGTACTCCGCAATATGCATCTCGCGTACATATAGCTCGCCGCCCTGCATCTGGCAATAGCTGTCCACCAGCGACGCCTTACCCTCACGGATCGACTTGATCTCCGTGCCGTATAGCTGAATACCGGCCGTATATTCATCCATGATGATATACTCATGCCGCGCCCGCTTGTTCAGGATATGTACGTCACTCTTCAGTTTCATTGCTTTCTTCTTTGAGCGAAGCGGTCTTTTGACTTTCGACTTTCGACTTTTGACTTTCGACTTTCCTATACTTTTTCTGCCTTTGCTCCCAACGCTCACGTGCATACTGCTGCATATCGATCACCGTATCGTTCTCGTCGATGATCTCAAAGCCGAAGATGGTCTCGATGATATCCTCCAGCGTCAGGATACCTACAAACATGCCGTATTCATCAATCACCTGCGCGATCTGACTCTTCTGCTTCAGCATCGAGTCAAAAATCGTGCCCAGCGTCATATCCTGGTCAAAGGCCGGCAACG
>AUXO014510700.1_pt1 | contig 10065 bp, 8 predicted proteins | sample 768731 | NCBI WGS metagenome assembly AUXO01 (sample SAMN02715735, study PRJNA202380) | gut metagenome | biome: sheep rumen | host: Ovis aries | place: New Zealand: Palmerston North | reverse complement strand
TTCTGTGATGTTTGTAGAATAGAAATCTTTACTTTTGCGTCTGCCACGCAGTCGTTTTTTAAAATTATTGCAAGCTGCATCGGCAAGTGATTGTTCGATGGATTCATCTTTGACAGCGAACTCGCAATCATCCTGTTCGACATCTGCTTGTTGCGAGCACTCAATCTGCAATCCATCGATAAAGTGGCTAAAACTAATTTCCAAGAGCTATTCCCTCCGAATATTTTTTTGTCTTCAATATCTATATTAAAGGCATTATACATTATAGCATAGGGAAGTCAATCCTTCAAGCACAAAAGTTTAATTCAGAAAATTAAAATAAATATAGTCATGAAAAAGGGCTACCAAATCGTTTTTTGATTCGGTAGCCCTTTGGTGATTAATCTTCCAAACCGTAATAATAAGCTCTCAGCATAGCGGATTTGGACGGATTGCGTAACTTCTTGATGGCAGAAGTTTCAATTTGTCGTACACGTTCTTTTGTAATATTAAATTTTTCAGCCATTTCTTCGTGCGTTAATGTGACGGGGAGATGGTGTAGGTTGAATTTGTTAATAATGATGGCTTTTTCTCGTTCATCGAGAATATCATCTAGTGTTTCCATTAATTTTTCAGTGAGTTCATTTTGCAAAAGTTCGCTTTCGGGATTGCTTGCGTTTTCGTCAACAATTAGTTCTCCTTTTGCGGTTGCATTTTCGTCAACTACAATATCCAATGAACCCATTTGTTGCACAGTAGAACGGAATAGTTTTATTTTATCAACGGTCAATCCCGTCATTTCGGCTATTTTTTCGATTGGAACTTGTTCTGCTTCGCAATTATGCATTATGCAATATTCATTTTCAGCCTTTCGGATTTTTGTCAATCCATCTTGGTAATGAACAGGGAATCGCATAGTTGTTGCCTTATCAGCTATTGCTCTCAAAATAGTTTGGCGTATCCAGTTCCATGCATAAGTCGAAAATTTCGTCCCTTTATCTAGCGAAAATTTATTTATTGCAATATCTAAACCACAGCAACCTTCCTGAAATAGTTCTTCCAGTTGCCATACCTTATTTTTAGCGTAAATTGTTTTTGCAATGTTAACAACTAGTCGCAGATTGTGTTTGGTTATTTCTTCTCTTGCCCACTTCTGGGTAGCTTCATCGGCATCCTCGTCTTTTAATATTACGAAAATGCTCCGTTCTTCTTCTTTTGATAGCACATCATATTCTGCAGATTTCAAAAGTTGAAGCGTTGCGCCAAAACCACGAAGATTTGATGCGAGAGGAGAAGAATCGTTATTATAAAGGAAGGAGTCGTTATTATTATCAACAACAGAAAATACATCTTCTGAAGTTTCATCTATGTTATCCGCAACATAATTAATGTATTTGTCGGTTGCTAAAACAGTCAGATTATCAACGACAACACTGCTCTGGGAAGTTGAAGCAGTATCGTAGTCGAACTGTGACTGATTCGGACTAAGCATCGAATGAATCGAGTTGGGTTTTTTGCGTAATCTCCGACCATAATCCGCATATGTCTTCGTTTTTGTAGATGATTGTGTTGCAGCAATATCATCAAAAAGTGACATGTTAAGCATCGGTTCTTTCTGTACAACAGAAACTTCTCTCATAGAATAAATGCCTCCTTGGGGAAAGAATATATTTAGATTTTTAAGCCTTGGGGCTTTCGTCCCATAATAATCTAGCACAGGATTCTAATGATGTCAACAGAAAGTCTTAAAAAAGAATTAATATAATTATAAAAAAGATTTAGCAGGAAATATATAATGTAAAATTGGTGTACTCCAAAGGAAAAGCAGTCAAAACAATAAAAACACTAAGAGCAAAATAATCGCCTTAGTGTTTTTGGTTTTATGCAATTAAAATTTCCTTGAGTGTTTTTCTGAGTCTTTTTGCCCAAAAAAATGCTTTGTTCAGGTTTTTGTAGCTTTCCTTTTGGCTATAAAACCCTTTTTTAATTTCATAGGGGATTGTTTTATCTTCGGTGCCAAGCCACTGCATTACCATAAAAGAGGAAATGTCTGCAATGTATGCGCTAGTCTGCATTGGAATATTTTCCTTTGCCATAAGCTGCCATTGTATCAAAGCTTTTATTAAAAGCGAAACATGCAACTTTGTAGGCAACCCTTTTCTTAGATAAAAAACCCTGTCTTTGTAAAAAATATTGTAAGCAGAAGTTATTTTAAACTCTCTAATTACAATTTGTAATCCTGCTTTTTTGCAGAAGGTTGTTAATAGTGCTAATTGAGTTTCCTCACTAATAGCAACTATCGGCTGTGGTTTATAGAAGTTGGTTTGTGAAATATCAAAAGCAGGTACTTCTACAAAACCACCAATCCCTTTGTCTTTGGGCGCAAGGATAGGGATAGAACAAGCTGTAAAGTTCAAAACAGCTCCGTCCCTTTCCCAATCTTCTTTTGATTTTACGATAGTGTTATTAGGGCTATCTGCAATGATTCGAGCATTATTTGATAACGAATAATGCGGATTATAGTTTATACATCGAATCAGAAATTTTTCAAGAAGATTTTTTCCGTTAGGATTACAAGCGTCTTTCTGCATTTCTGCAAAGAAATGGTCATTTTTCATTTTTCAATCTCTCCTTTTTCTCTCCTATAAAAATAAGAGAATAAGTGTTTTTATAATTTGATTATAACCCCAAAGATGAAGATATAAAAAAAATACAAGCATAAGTTTATGCTTGTATTTTATAGCTTTTTATGATTTTTAATAAATATAAAAGAATCCCAAAAGACGAAGCACATCAAATTGCGGGGAAGAAAGATAGTGCATCATCATCATTAAGAAATAGGTTATTCCAAACCCAACCATCATCGGAACATAGGTCTGTTTATCAGTAACAGCATCTTCTATTATATAGGAAGCATAAACTAAAACTAGCACAAAGCAACTTACAAATAAAAGCACAAGTACAAAGCCAATCCCCATGATTCCTCCGACAGAAAACAGGAACTTAATATCACCGCCACCAAGATATTCGATGAATGCAGGATTAGCAATGCTACCGATTAGCATAAATATCGTAATCAAGACAGCAGGAGCAATGCCGAATAAAACTGCTTCTACAGAATTGATATTAAATACTACTGTCAAAATCATAACAGGAATAGATATTAAGGTTAATTCATTGGGGATTTCTCGATAGTTAATATCCGAAACTGTTGCTACGATAAACAGCCATGTGACAAACATTAACAATAAACAGTTAGCCGATAATCCGTAAATAGAGTAAATGGCTAAAAAAGAACACCCTGTAATAAATTCTATCAATGGATATTGCAAAGATAATTCTACATGGCAATGTGAACATTTACCTTTTAAATAAAGATAACTTAAAACTGGAATATTTTCATACCATTTGATAGCATGACCACAAGTGTCGCAATGCGAACCAGGGCTTACCACAGAAGTTCCTTCGTGCCATCTTCCAACACATACATTAGAAAAGCTCCCGACAGCCAATCCAAATAAAAAAACAAGTGTATTTAATATTAATTCCATTAAGTAATTTTCCTTTCTAAAATAAATTCTTTCTCTACTTTAATTATACAAAAAAAAGGACAAATACAATTTGTCCCTTTTTATTTAATTAAGATAAATTAGCTAATTGCTGTTTGATATAAGCCAAAGCCTTTTCGTCCGAAATGCCTTTTAGTCTGCAGTTTCTAAAAAAGCTCAAAGTATATGCTCGCTCTAATGTATGATTGAGCATATTTGAAATATCTGTAATCGGCTCATTTGTTAATTGATGCAGATAATCCAAAATTTCTTTTCGGATTACTACATTATTCTTTTCAATCAGCTTCTTGGCATTATTCAAAAATGCGATGTTGACCGAATGAGAAGTACCCAGTCCTCCATAATAATGCCCTTCACAGTAAAGGGCATATTTGGTGGGCGTAACGGCACGACAGTAATATTTGTCGTAAAAACTTTGCGCTGTTTCAGTTTTGCTTAAATCATTAGGGTCTACACCTTGAGGTAGAATCACGATTCGAACATTGAGTCCTGAATTTTCCAAAAAACGAGCTTTTTCCAAGCCAGCCTTCTGCCCAACAGCATGACGCTCGCCATTAGAGTTTAGCCAATTGTCACTATCAGGAATGATAATAACTTCGGCGGGGGATGCTTCCTTAAGAACTTTTGCCAATTCTTCGTCAGATACACCATGAGTACCAAGTGTTCCGATGCAACAAGAATCATTTTTTAATTCTCGGCAAAATTGCTCTATTGAAATTGCGTCAAAAGCAGCTTCAACGATAAAAATCGTATTTCGTTCTTTTGACAGTGCAATCTCGTTAAAAAGGCAGTTGGAAGAATTCGTATAATTATGACGGAACAGATTTTTAGAATCTATTGTGCGCCCATACACGTTATTCCCCGTCATCATGGTAACTCTACCAGAAAAAGCAACATAATTCTTACCGCTTTTTTTGGATACCCTGACAATATCTGCCTCTTTGAGTTTGTCAAGACTTATTCCTTTGTGGAACATTTCTTTGATAATAACCCACGATTCCTGCGAACCTTCTGGATTAAAACCAATTTTAAATCTCTTGATAGAAGCCTCGGAAAAACCTCTGGACATCAAATAGTCCCATGCAGCCTTCCCTTCGTTTTCTTTATGTTCCATCAACCATTTATGGCACATAGAAACATAAGTTTGTCTAATATCAACGGTGGAATATACAAATTCCGCATCTTTGATATTAAACTTTTCCGAAAGCTCTTTGCATGCTTCACGCAGTTCACAATTATGAGCCTGCATGTAAGCGGAAAGATAGTTAAAGCCTTCTCCGCAATGGAAGCAATAACCGACTCCCTTCACATCATTGACTCTGCAGTTTCCTCCTTGCATGTTTGTTTTATTGTTGTGATAGGGGCAAACCATATTGATGTTTTCCCCTGAACCAGAAACAATTTTATATCCACAAAACTGTTCGAGGAACTTCGATAAAGGCATGGTAGCTTTTATCTGGTCAATTAATTCTTTTGCATTCATTTTTATCTTCTCCTTTTCTCGCCATAATAATAGCGACAGATATTAATTTACATCTTAAGTATATCTAACAAATGATTTTTTTTGAAAGAATATATCAACAATACTGCGCCAAAGCAATTTGTTTAAAATAAGTTTCCTGATTGTTTAAATGACCAACAATTTCTTGCTTTGCTTCTTTAGACAAAGAAGAATTATATACCCATCCGTTATACCAATCGTAGATTCCGATGATTTTTTTTGTAACACAATTTTTAACATAAACATATATAGATTTTGTTTCATTATGCCAAAACTCACCAGAGCAAAATAGTTTAATATTCGGGATTACAATTTTTTTTAGTGGTCGGCGCAAATAATATTCTTTTTGCATTGGAGCGTCATAGTATCTTTGTTCAACATGAGCCGTTCTTTTATGGCATTTAGGGCAATACATATGCTTTACATGCTCGCATTCCCTTTGAGAACCCTTAGAACGAGGAACAAACATTTTTGTACCACAGATGGAACAATACAATATATCAATATGATAATTTCGCCTATTTTTCAAAACAACATCTCCTTACGTTTCTTGTTCAACAACGTTATAGAGTCGCTGACAAGCAATATCTATTGGTGTTTCTTTCTTCACAAATTGTTTTACATAATAATTGATTTCAGAGTCTTTTATTTCATAGTTTAAGCATAATGCAATGTAAGGTAACATTTGGGCAATATGTTTCTCACTATAATAATTACCGAGAAATGGGATATAATGAATCAGTTTGTCATAATTATGTTTATCTAGTTTCAAATCGGTCAAATAAGCAGAACGAACTTTTTGAGGACGCATATGCAACAAAGGATTCTTTTTACGCTTATCTTTTGGACTATCAATTTTAGAACCTAAATCTTCATAATGTTCCGCACTCCTTTTTAGTTTTAATTCATTCGCAGAATCATTCATTTGTGTTAAAAAATCATCAGAGAAGTCATAATCTCCACCAATAATTTTTAAATCCTGAGTCCATTGAGTAGAATTAATTCCCATAACTTCTGGAACTTGTGCATGAGAAATGGGGGAGAAGCACAAACTTATAAAAAAAGACAATATCAAAGCTTTTTTACGCATAACTTTTCAATCTCCTTCCTTTTTGATTATAACAAAATTGCATAGCCTAACAGTTTTACGCTAAATAAAAAGGACTTCTTTGTTTAAGAAGAAGTCCTTTAAATAGTTTGTTACTGTCTTGCAATCTGTGACATCTTGAAAATTGGAAGATAAACAGAAGCAACGAGAGCAAAAACGAAAATAGCGATGAACACAAGCAAAATTGGTTCGATGGCTTTACCGAAGTTTTCAATTTCTACATTAAGTGTTCTCTGATAATAAGCAGAAGCTTTTTTCATCAAATCAGGAATATTATTCGTTTCTTCTCCTGCATTAAGGAATGCGATTGCCATTGAATCGTAAACCAAATCAGTATCATTTCGTCTAATGGATGAAGTAATACCTTCACCTGCTTTAATTTGCGGAACAGAAGCACGAATAACATCAGCGTATATATGATTATCCATTGTATCGGCAGTCAATGGCATAGCTTCTTTAATATCTACACCAGAGCCAAGAAGGATTTGCATGGTTTTACAAAAACGGAACATATACAAGTTAATCATTATTTTCTTTAACAATGGAATTTTAATACATAACGAATCTGTAAGTGTTGGCAGATATTTACCAATGTTTTTCAAGAAGTACCATACGACAACGGCTGCAGGGATTGCAATAAACCATTGGTCATTTAGGAAGTCAGATAATGCGTAAAGACATTTCGTAAGAAATGGCATTTCGATATGCATATCCGTATAGAAGCTACGGAACTTAGGCAATACCTGTGATACAACGACTAGCATTGCAATAACCATTACAACACCGATAACTTTCGGATACATCAAAGCAGATTTTACACCTTGTTCAATGTTATGTACTTGTTGCAAATAACGAGATAGTTCTGCTAATGTCTTGTCCAATTCGCCAGATGCCTCACCGACTTTTATAAGGTTGGGGACAATTTTTGGGAAAAAGCCATAATCAGCAAATGCAGCATTAATCTGTTTACCACCTTCAACCTTGCGTTTAATATCCAACAAAGCTTCTTTTAATGTCGGATTCGGTGTAACGTCAGCGATTGTAGCTAATGACTTTGTAAAAGATTCACCTGCTTCCTGAAAAGTAGCAAGCTGTTCAAAACAAACACTAATGTCTTTTGTATTTGGCTTTCTCTTAAAAATAAAGCTACCAGATTCAACAACGGATATATTTTCATATCCTTGTTCCTTCATTTTTTTTACAGCTTCATCACGGGAATTAGCAGAAATTGTAATTTCCACTTGTCTTCCATGCAATGAACCAATACCTTTAAATTTCATTTATATGAATTCCTCCATGTTTTTATAATTATTTTTTTCTAAAAATATACCTATTTTTATTTTAACAATTTTAATGAGAAAAAATAAAAGGGAGTACTTTTTCGTACTCCCTTAATAGTTATTTTTTAGCGTTTAACTTTTGTAATAACTTCTTCAATCGTGGTAACATTGTTGCGTACTAAATCAACAGCATTTTCCCACATCGTTTTATAACCTTTTTCATTAGCCAAGAACTTTTTGATGTTATATACTGTATCGCCACGTTCAATCAAATCACGAGTATCATCATCGAGAGTGTAATATTCATAAATCGTTCTACGACCTTTATATCCCGTCTGATTGCAATGTTCGCATCCAGTACCATGAACAAATCTATGCTTAGTTAAACCGTTTGCCTTTTCCTGTTCGTTTGGAAGATAAAGTTCTTCAATATCTTTTTCGTCCAAACCATATTTTTCAAAATCAGGCTCATATTCTGCCAAGCAATTAGGACATACGTTACGAATCAAACGCTGCGCCAACACGCACAAAAGAGTCTGTGTGATAGCGTCTGGCTCTACACCAAAACGTTTAAGACGGCTAATAACGGAAATTGCATCATTCGTATGCAAGGTTGAGAATACCAAGTGACCTGTCTGCGCCGCCTGCACAGCATTTTCAGCAGTGGTCTTGTCTCGAATTTCACCGAGCATAACTACATCAGGGTCTTGTCGTAAAATTTCACGCAGAGCCGCAGCAAAGGTTACATGCTTATCGTCAACTTGAACCTGATTAATTCCTCGCAACTGATATTCAACAGGGTTCTCGATTGTTGTAATGTTTTTGGATACAGAGTCGATTTCGTTGAGCATGGAATACAAAGTTGTGGACTTACCAGAACCCGTAGGACCTGTTATAAGAATCAACCCCGTAGGACGATTAATAATATTGGTAATTACATGGATGTCATTTTTGGTAAAGCCAAGCTTATCAAGATTTAACAGAGAAGTGGTTTTATCCAAAATACGAAGCACGATTTTTTCTCCGTTGATTACAGGTAGGGAAGAAACACGGAAGTCAACCTCGTTTTCATTAATACGAAGCTTCATGTTACCATCCTGCGTATCTTTTTTCTTAGATACGTCCATTCCTGCCAAAATCTTAATACGAGCAACAACTGTTTTCTTATTTTTTTCCTGAATAACGTACTGTTTTTGCGGAATAAGAACACCATCTAAACGGAACTTAACAATCATTCCCGAATCTTCTGGTTCAAAGTGAATATCCGATGCTCTCTTCTCAACTGCCGTTTTAATGATTGTATTAACCATGTTGACGATAGGGGAGTTTTCGGCTAATTCTTCTTGCCCTTCGTCAAAATCTTCGCTATCGCTTGCATCCGTTACTACTTCAAACGTATCGCTAGAATAGCTTGAATCGTCAAATGAAATGCCGTAAATATCTGAAATAGCATCCTGCAGATATTGTTCCTCAATCATAAAATATGATAACGTATCAATATCGGGATTACCCTCACGAGCAATATTGAGCAAGTCATCCTGAATTGAGAAAATATCCATATTGCATGTAAGCAAGGATAACGTAGTTAAACCATCAACGGTAGATAACTGCCACGGCAAAATATTGTATTTTTGAGCAACACTTACTGTAAATAACCCCGTGATTGTCTTCGGGATATTCAAATCCTGTGCGATTGGCTGATTCATGTAGCCATAACCGTTTTTCTGAGCAAATGCTTTGAGCGTCATAGTCAAAGTAGAATTCCTCCTAAATTTCATTTCATTTTAAGTTTTTAATACTAACTTTTTCAAAATCTATTATGATTATAACAAAAAAAAGGACAAACCCTTTTTAGCGTTGCGGGTTTATCCTTTTTTGTTAAATATTTTTTGATTTATTGGTATCTTTACCACGGCGGTCAGTATGTTCGGCGTGGTCCATCGTTTCTTCATTATGAATGTTTTGTGGACGAATTTCCGTCTTTAGACGGTCATTAGCAAAAGCATTGGACTCTTGACCTTCCACAATAGGCGTAATCATAATTACAAGCTCCGTGTTAGACTTTGTATGGTCTGTATAAGAGAACAGCTTGCCCAAAATAGGAAGTTTAGACAGTATAGGAATAGAGTTAATAGCATTAATATCTTCCTGCTTTAACAGACCACCGATGATAATGGTTTCTCCATTCTTACAACGAATGTTCGTTTTTACCTCACGAGTAGAGATTTGCGGTGCAGATACATTACGGTTTGTAACCATGCCTGTTACAGTAGAAACGCTACCATTAATATCCAGAGTCACATCATCGCCCTGCAAGCTAACACGAGGCGTAGTAGTCAACTGAACACCGACATCTTGATAAGTTACAGTAGTGGTGGTTTCACCATCAGAAGAGGCAGTGGTGAGTGTCGGAACTCTATCTGTGATTTTAATGTTTGCTTCCTTGCCGTTTTGTGCTGCAAGAGTCGGACGAGCGATAACTTTACCTGTATTATCATTCAACGTAGCATCTACGCTTCCATGATAAACAAAGTTCCAAAGCCCTGTTGCCTTTGCCCAATCGAATTTAGCATAACCGCTACTAGCTTCAGTACCCGAACTAGTAATACCAAACTTCTTAGCATCTTC
>AUXO012579251.1_pt1 | contig 10066 bp, 3 predicted proteins | sample 768731 | NCBI WGS metagenome assembly AUXO01 (sample SAMN02715735, study PRJNA202380) | gut metagenome | biome: sheep rumen | host: Ovis aries | place: New Zealand: Palmerston North | reverse complement strand
GGAATCATAGAAAGCAGTTCACCAAATGTAATGGATTCGTTCATATTTTACCTATCCTTTCATGAGCTTTCATATACCAGCCGTGGTAGAGCAGTTTTCGTACCCTGCTGAGTTCAAGATTGTATAGATAAATAAAAAGGCAAAAAACATTCCTGCTGATTTTGTGCAAAAAGACAATTTTAGAATGTTGTTTAGCGTATTGTTATCCTCGGGTTGTCGTGTGAAAATATCAGTTGCTTTTGAATAAGAAAAAGCCTGTTTCTATAGCAGATACAGGCTTCAATTATAAAAATGGATCTTCCACAAGTCAATTGATATAAAATATTATAACATTTCCCGACAGGGGAAAAATGTTAGAAAATAGGGCTTTCGAGGATTACTGTACTATAATCATCATGTGTTGGAAAAATGCTGTCAGAAAACTGTGCATTTTTATTTGATTTTTGCTGTTTTTCAGCGAAAAGTACATGGAAAATGGCAATAAAAAAAGCCTGCTCCTTTTGAAGGAAACAGGCTGATTTTCTGTAAATCTGATATTTCATTTTTGCAAGAGTGCAAGAGCGCAAATGGGGTGCATGGAGTTTTGTCAGAAAAGCTATTGCAAGAAATGGCCAGAAAAATTTTAGAATAATAGAAGAACATATAACAATCACACTCTCGGAGAGAAAACTCTTCGGGAGTATTTTTATATTATTTTTGTTGTCTCAATGATATCTGTGAAGTAGCTGTTAGAGCAAAGAATCTCATTAGTTTGATGCAGCAAAAAAGGTAAAATACATTTGAGATTTGCATTTCATACCCAAAAACCATACCATTCATACCATAACTCAATTTTTTACGTTCTCATTCAGTATAATAGAAAGCGTAATTTTGTTTGCAGATTATTTCGTTGCAAACAGTGAAAGGAGTTATGTAGATGAACACAACACCAAGGCATGGTCTGACAAACAGGTTGATTACTATACTACTTGTCCTCGCTATGACCTGCGTTTATGTAGTTGGAGATAATTATGCTCCGATTATTGCAGAGCAAAGCAGACCAAAGTCAACTGATTTGTTAGCCAAAACATTAAGCTACAGTACAGGATTGTCCTTTGATTCTGAATTAAGAGATGTTAGTGATCTTGTATTGGCTGAAAACACAACAAGCATGGGCAAGGCAAGTCAATCGCTTTCAGAAGCGTATGTAAATATGCCAGAAACTGTGAAAAACAATTCTGAACTTGAAAGCAGCATTTCCTATTTTAAGGAGCAAATTGAAGATTTCAAGAATCGTTCAATTGAAGAACTAAGTAACACAGACAATGGTTCAGATGAATTTGCCGAATACCGAGAGACAATCATTTCAGGGTATAACGAACTTGAATCTCTGCTGTCAACTGTTACGGTTGATAATTATGAAACTGTAATGGCTGACATTTCGTCTCTGATTAATCCTGAAAAGCCTTACGTTTCGCTTGCGGATGATCTCCCATTCAATGATGTATCAGAGAATAATATTACATACTCTGCATATAATCCCGAATCTGTAACCGATTATCAAATTGATGATGGCAGCTATTCAAATGATGATCTTCAGCAGACAAATGATACTATTATAAATGATGATGTAAGAGATGAGTTTGCAGACCTTGAGAGTGTGCTTGAAGTCTATCAGTATATCAAAAATAACTACATGATGGAGTTTTATTTCGGGTCTCGCAAGGGTGCTATTGGTGCTTCTGCTGAAAAAGCCGGAAATGACTATGATATAGCCAGTCTTTTGATTGGCGTTTTGCGTGATAGGAATATCCCTGCACGATATGCGAAAGGCGAAATTGAAATCACAGCAGAGCAGGCTATGGAATGGACTGCTACAGATGACATCAATGTTGCTATACGCTCAATCGCTGCTCTTGGAATCCCCACCACAGGAATGATTTCTAATGGTGAAACAGTTGCGGTCAGATTAGAACACACATGGGCTGAAGCATATGTACCCTACACAGATTATCGTGGAACAGGTAATCGTTCTGGTGAGCGTCTTTGGATTCCGCTTGATGCATCTTTTAAAGAGGCTGTACACAATGAAGGTGTTAATCTTGAAGAAATACAGGATTATATTGGAAATCCTGCTAATCAGATAACATACGAAACTGAATTAAACGGTGTAAATATTGGCGAGTTGGCAGGTATGACCGATGCTGATAATTCTGCTCTTATCAAGTATTTACTTGAAAACGGGTACGGTGAAGCAACTTTATCTGAAACTTTCGGAGGCAAAAGCATTGTAACCACTGATTTAGGTTATTTGCCGCTTAGTCTCCCCTATTATAATACAAGTGATGTGGAAAGATTAACGGATATTCCTGATGCTGAAACTGATTCTGTAACATTCAGGCTTTATGGCAATTCTGCAATAGGAAACGACTTCTGTGGAGTCGATTCCATAAAATATACTTATCTTGCACCTGATGTATATGGAAAGCGTATTGTCCTTTCTTACATTCCCGCAACGCAGTCAGATCAAGATGTTATTAGTGAGTATGGAGATATTTTCTCTACGCCTGCATACCTTGTGAAAATGAAGCCGCAGCTTTCTATTGATGGTGAAGTTGTTGCAGAGGGTAATACTTGCAATGCAGGATATATGCAACAATATACTATTAATATTCATAACGGTGCTGTTTCTAACAATGATTCTGATATCTCCAACAATATCGAAGTTGGTGGTATGTATTGTATTGCTATGGATTATGGCAATATTTCCGCAAATGAACTTCAAATGGCAGCTGAGTATATGGATTCTAAGAAGGATTCTACATCAGAACAAAATATTTATACTGAGGAAATCATGGGCGGAATGCTCAATTCGGTAGCAAAACTGTATTTTGCCCAGCTTGATTTGTATAATATGGTTATTGCTGGGCAGAAGAATGTTACATCTACAAGGGCATTAAGTATTGGCATCGTTGGATTTAAGGCAAATGTTGAGTATACGTTTGATAGACCTTCTGAGTTAAATGAAGGCGGATTCTTCCTCGATATTGGACATGATGTTCATAGCGTTATTTCAAATATTAATAATAATAAAGATGAAAAAGCCTATATGCTTCAATCAGGCATATATGCATCCGCTATGGAACATGGCGTTTTGGAACAAGTTACTGGTATAGAATCTGTTTCTACCATCAAGACTTTCCAGTATGCACAGGAACATAATATTCCTATGCACACGATTGTGAAAGAAAACTTAAACGATGAGCTGGATGCGATTTCAGTATCGTCTAAGGTCAAGCAAGAAATCCGTTTGGCTGTTAATTCGGGTAAAATCGTAATTATTCCTGAAACTGAAATCAGTATCAATCAGTGGTCTGGCATAGGCTACATGGTTCTTGACAAAGATACATTTGCCTGTGGCTATATGATTTCTGGTGGATTAGCAGGCGGATCAATGACCGCTGGACAGATGATCGGGGAGTATGTATCCTATGTTATTCAGGGTGCTATTTCCATGATTCTGTGGGAAGTATTTAAGACAGTTGCTCTAGCTATGTGTCCCTGCGGCTGGGTCGCAGCAATCAGTTTCTTAATTAATGTAACTGAATTTGTCATGATGGTAGACTATGTACTCCAGCTTGCTGATTTATGGAATATGTACCTTGAAACTGGCGAAATCTACTATTTACAAGAACTTGGTGTGCAAGTTGCTGCATTTGCTACACTTAGCATTGCTTCTAAGTTGTTTGGCAATAAGATCAATGAACTGAAAGAGAAAATCAACACTGCTATTAATGAAGCCGGATTGGGTGGCAAGTGCTTTGTAGCTGGGACATTAATCTCAACTCCACATGGCTTCATTCCCATTGAAGAAGTAAAAGTTGGAGATAAAGTTTATAGTTTTGACGAAGTTACAGAGTTTGTGTCTGAAAATACTGTTGAAGAAGTTTTTGTAAGAGAAACTGATGAACTTATTGATATTAGAATTGGCACTGAGACAATACGTTCTACACCTGACCACCCTTTCTATGTTCCACAAAAGGGGTTTAACAATGCTGTTGAATTAAGGGCTGGAGATATTCTGCTCAATATTAGCGGAGAGTATGTCATAATTGAGGAAATCCAACACGAAATTCTTGAATCACCTATAACTGTTTATAATTTCAGAGTTGCCAATGATCATACTTATTTTGTAGGGATTTCCAGTGTTGGTGTTCATAATAGTGATTACATTGTTGAAAAAGTACCAAAGCGTCCTAGTATTGATCCTGACAACTTATATGATGCAGAAGGTAACTATACTGGTGGTCGTTTAAAGGAAGATTTTGATTCACTGGCTTTTGATCCCGATCACGCAAATAGAGAGGGGATAATGACTGACTCCCATGCTATAGAGAATGCTAAAAATGAAAGAAAAGTTGGATTAGAAGCAGAAAGACAGGGATTGATTGATGGCCCGATAGTTCGCGATCCCCAAAAAGGTAGAGGTGAATTTATAGACATTCACGATCAGATATGGGATGTTAAAAGCTATCATTCAGAAGAAAATCGATTTAAACTAAATAAAGTAACAAAGAAAATCGAAGATAATATTGCTAAAAATGAATATATAATTGTTGATACTCAAAAAATGTATCCTGAGCATATTACTAAATTAAAAAACTGGGTAGAAAGCAAAGGATGGCAAGACAAAGTGATTTTCGTCATTTTTGATTGATACATATTATTATAAAGAGGAAAGATAATGAACAAATCAGATTTAATGCATCTTCTAGCGGAATACACGCTGGTTGAAAACGGATTAAAAAAAAGAGATGAACTAATGGAAATAACAATAAAAGATATGACAATTAATGATCTAAACTTTTCTAAATACAACCTTTGTGGTACAGTTTTTTTGCGAAATAAATTTGATTTATGTGTCTTCTATACTACAAATTTGACACATACGGATTTCAGCGGCAGTTTATTTTGCAGATGTTCATTCGATCATAATTGGATCTATAAATCAACTTGGGATGATGTAAAATTTATTCACAGTTCTATCGTTTCGCTGAAAGCAACAAAAACTGATTTTTACGATATCGTTATGCAAAACTGCGAAGTGAAAGATTCAAAATTTAAAAGATGCGATTTTGTGCATGTGGAATCAGAACAACAAGATGCCATAGCTTGTACAATTTTTTCGAATTGTGTTTTTGATCAGTGTGACTTTGAAAACTGTAATTTCAAATCAGTTAAGTTTATCGGATGTACTTTCATTGGTTCTAAAATCAATACAGTTAATTCTGGTATACTTTTTACCAATTGTGATTTCAGTGATAATTAATATAAATTGAGGTGATTTAATTGCATTTCAAATATGCAAAGAGTTTTTTGGCTACAGTATTAGCCATATTCTTCTTCCCGAAAAGTACTTGTTTATTGGATGTACATGCAACACAAGGTGCAATGCTATCAACAAATATTGAAAAAGGAATTGAATATACAACTGATAATTTCGAACGCATAAATTATGATAGGGATCTTGCCGATATTCTCAAGATTTTTGAATACATTTCTTCAATAGATAATGATTATGCGACCGATCAATTTGATGATCTTGCATATTCTTTCTATGAATCTCCATCTTTAAATATCGACAGTGTTTCAAAGTATCTTTTGCCTAAATGTAATTATGAGGATTCGTATATAATTGACATAACATTTTCACAGAATGAAGACGGTGGCTTCGGCCTTGCAGAGGGTTACACTAGCGACATTATCGATACTAAACTCGCCCTGAAAGCATTGACCAATATAGAAATTGCTGATTCAATGACAAATGCGACAATCTATATTGCGTCTCTCCAGAACTCCGATGGAGGCTTCGGCTATCAGCAGGGATTAAGTTCCAACGCTTTTCTCTCTGCTGATATTGCTAACATTCTTATTGATACGGTAGATGTCAATCCAGTGTTGTCATACTATCTTGAGGATACTTTTACAGCACTTGACAGCTATCTCGATACAACGTTCCCTGCTATAAATGAGATTTCCGCAAGCGACCTTGATACAGTATATCAGCACTTCTATACAGCTCTGTACAGGCTGAAAAGAGACGGATGCTATGATGTATCTCCATACCATGCTTTGCAGGCAGAGGATGGCGGAGTGTTCGATGATCCTATGGCTACGGCACTTTACCTTGAACTGATTGTAAGGGAGCAGAATGCTCTGGTAGCCAATATTGATACTATTGCCATCACAAATGATAAGGGCTACGCTGTGTCCGCTTTCAACTCTGACGAAAACGTAAATATTAGCGTTATCAATGAGTTTGAAACTGATAAAGCTCACTTTGAAATGTCCATCATTAAGCCTGATGGTACGGTTATTCCTCTTGACGGTGATACTGCGGTATGGAATACTGCGGATAATCCTGACGGAGAATATACTGTTCGTGCTGAGATCATTCGCAACTCAAATAATGAGGTTGCTAAGTCCTATGAACAGACTTTCAGAATTCAGCATCGTTTAGCTGTTGACAGCATTACACTTGCTTTGAGTCAGCCTTACTCAAGAGTTGGTGATACAGATTCCGTTGATATTACAGCAGAATTTGACATTAGCAACTATACAGAGGATAATCATCTTGCTATCAATTGGGTAGTAACCGATGTATCAGGGTCGGTGATTGCTGAGGATACAGCGAATATTTCCGAAGCAGATGTGGCTATGAACTCTATTCAGCTTGGCAGCTTTACTCCTGATACTTCTGAGAGAAATGCATATATCATCAGAGCAGAACTAATGTCTGGAGAAATGCAGATTGCTCAGACCACTACGAACTACTTTGTATCGGATAAGAGTGTTGCAATAGCTTATGCTGCTGATAAGGACTATCTCACAGAGATTGATGATAATGCGGAAGTGACGTTAAGTCTGCGTGATGAAAGGGTTGTTGACCTTATCTTTACAACATCGTCGGAAGATACAGAGCTTATTGACAAGTATGCTGCTAAAATCGAAGCGATTAAGGATAAGCTGGAATCTATGGGATATGCGGTAAATTTGAGTAATATTTCAACATCTTACATTTCGGCAAAAAATAAATTTTCTTGGGATGAGTACGATCATGTTAATTATAACGACAAATATTGTGAAAACATAAAAGAACATATCATTAATAATGATACAGATATTCTTATGTTAGGATATGGTGAAAAGCCGTTAAAGGACTTTTTACTTGTACCTGATGCAACTTCATCAAAGAAAATTCTTGAATTTGATTTACAGCGAGATAATAACCAAGATTGGCATACACTGGACGGCGGCGGATTCCTGTTTAATATATCTACTGATAATGACATACTCAAAGGATATTGTGTTCTGATAAATTCAAACGGATTGAATCTTTATCAAATATCAGGAGTCGATATCAACGAATTTCACGATGGAAAATGCTGCAATTTAGTGAGTGATAATGCTAAGCTTTTAAATCATTTTAATGTTGACGATATTCTTGCAAAACATCATATCAAGCTCATCGTAGATTCAAAGTGTATATCACTGTGGAATGATGATATACAACTTCTTAATGAATGTAAACTTCCAGAAATGGAATGCGGTAATTCATATGGTCCGATTACAAGTTATCGCAGTCATGGCTGCGGTGTGAGATCTTCATTTACATTTTCAAATATAACAATGAAGAGTATAGCGAGCGAAAAACTTCTTGACATACTTGATAATTACAACTTTGAGAGTGACAATAGCAGATATGTTATCAGTCTGAGCGATACACCTATTGAAGAGCTTGATGATGAGGATGTACAGAATGATGCTGCACAGAAGATTATTGATAAGAATATTACCTTTATCGGTCTGGGTGATAAAAACTCCTCGGAACAGTATCAGAAGATAGCCCAGCTTATTCCCGACAATGCCACCTTCTATGAGTATTCGAATAAAACAGCTATCAATGCCATAATGGGCAATATCATTGATGTGGAAGAAGCGAAGCGTATTCTGAACTCTGATGCTGTTGTAGCAACAAACCTTACTATTACAGGCGAGCTGCCTGACGGCTCATCTTTTGTTCAGCAGTTTGATGAACTTCATGAAGGCGAGACTATTAGCTTTGTAGTACCTGTTAATTTGGATAATCTGACATCAGGCGTTGATGCTATCCTCTTAAAAAACATTAGACTTGACTATACTGATGAAAATAACAATGCAAGAATCAAGACGCTGGATAAGATAACGCTTCCTGTTATCGGTTCTGACGGAAAAATCACAAATCAGGTTACTACGGATAAAGAGACGTACTACGAATATGAAGATGTAAATATCTTCGATAGAATCCATAATAATTCTGATATTAGAGCTGCCAAAGGACTTACAAGTGTTATTACAATTATTGATTCAGAAGGCAATGTAATTAAAGAATACTCTAAACCGCTTTCCGAGATCATGACTAAAAGCTATGCCGAGGTATCTGAGACATGGAATGTTGCAAATCAGCTCGAAGGACAGTATACAATAATTTCTAATGTCTACGATGGTGAAGTATTGGTAGCTGAAAGTCAGGCTGTAATTGAAGTGATACATCACGAGTTGCCACAGTATGAGCTGACAGGTTATCTTGATACAACAGGTAAGCTGTTCAAGGCTGACGAGACTGTAGGCATAACAAGATATATCGAAAACATCGGAAGATACGATATTGAAAACGGAACAATTACTATCAAAATTATAGACGCAGCACACGAAAAAGAAGTCTATGAAAGAGAAGAAACAATTAATCTCTCCATTGGGGAAAATAATACTGATTCATTTAACGTTGTTCCTACAAATGACTTTACTTCAAGAGACGGTAAGGAATACCTTATTACTTATGAAGTTACAACAGAGGATGGTCAGACGATTGAATTGCCCAGCAACGGTTTTATGCTTGACGGATTTGATTTTACCTTTATGAATAACGATGTTTTGTTCTCTATAAATGATGATGCATCAATAAATGGTATTCAGATGAACGGCTGGTTGATGAATTTATACGACAGTATGCACTCTAATTCTAACATTGAGGCAAATTGCTCCATTATTACAGTAAATGGGGATTGTTCATCTGTATCAGGTTCGCAATTCAATACTTGGCAGACATTACTTGAAAATGATCCGATAACATCTAAATTTATAGAATTCCCCGATGTCCTAAGCGTTATTAAATCAAGATTGCAGGAAACAGTTCTAAGCATTGAAAACGGCTGGACAAGCGAGATCGACAATGAATTTAGAATCTACGGAAACAGCGTAACAGCTAATTCGGACATATTCAGCAGTAAGTCACTGATTATTGATCCAAGTAACTGCTTTGCTACATCTGTTGATGAAGGGATAATCATTTGCAGTGAAGGAGATATAACGATTAGGTCAACCGATGTGGATATTAGGGGCATTATCTATGCTCCGAATGGAACAGTAAGAATCGAAGCTAATAATTTCAATATTCAGGGTAGAATCATCGCTAAGAACATCGTGTTCCAGGGAAGCATTTTTACTGGTGAAACCTATGATGGTGATTTGAACTTGTTCAATTAATCCATTCAATTGTGGCGGATTAAGAAAGGCTGTAGCATGTAATTATTGTTACGGCCTTTCCAACTTCAACAAAAATAAGACGAAAAATCTGGTGTATATGCACGTTGACTATATTCACTTATTGAGTAATATATGATACTACAATACGTTTAGTTTTTAGGAGCTTTTCGCAAAATACGGACTTTTGCGAAACAGAAGAGCATCATCCAATCTGAAAAGAAGCGTATTGGAAATATCTCAATAAGGAGTAGTTACCAGATGACCAAATTTAATATTTATCATCGTCGTGATGGTCGATGGGAAGGTAGGATTTCTCGTGGCAAGAAGGAGAACGAAAAACGAAAATATCTATATGTTCTTGCAAGAACAAGAGAAGCTGTTGTTGAAAAAATGGAAAAAATCAGACAGAAAGAACAGCCAAGAGGACGGTGTACAAAGACAGTGTCTGTGCTGTTTTCTGAATGGTATCATAGTGTTCAGCACAAAATTAAGGAATCTACGG
>AUXO011732452.1_pt1 | contig 10066 bp, 11 predicted proteins | sample 768731 | NCBI WGS metagenome assembly AUXO01 (sample SAMN02715735, study PRJNA202380) | gut metagenome | biome: sheep rumen | host: Ovis aries | place: New Zealand: Palmerston North | reverse complement strand
AGTTCTCTCAGACTAAGTATGTGCCTTTCTTGGAGGCATATACCAAAGCTGTCGGTAACAATGAGTATTACGAGAATGTTTTACGCATTATTTCTTTCTTGAACAGTCATGACTTGAAAGCTCTACCTATAACCAACGAGAAGTGGTATGAGATAGATGATAAGCAAGATCTGGATATTGCTGAGGCGTTGTTTGCTGATGAGAAGGACGTGCTTCGTAAGTACTATGGCCGCTATGGCGGTTTCTGGCGCTTCCCCAAGATGCTGGACTATTGTTATCTGGTTAATCCCTATTTCAACGAGAGTCGTATCATTGACGAGATGGAGGCTTTCTTCAGAACTCTCATTTCTGAATATCCTTCAGGTATGAAGGTTAACTCTCTTATTGCCAGCAAATGTTGGGGTGTAAAAGAAGATTATATTATTCCAGGAAATGGTGCAGCAGAATTGATTAAGGCTTTGATGGAGACACTCCCTGGTACGCTTGGCGTGACTCGCCCAACTTTTGAGGAATATCCCAACCGTCGCGATAAGGAGAATCTTGTAACCTTTATTCCCCAAAATAGCGACTACCGCTATACGGCAAAGGATTTGATGGATTTCTTTGGTAAGAACCATGCAGATAATATCCTGCTTATTAATCCTGATAATCCCTCTGGTAACTTCATACTCATTGATGACGTGATTGCTCTGGCTGCTTGGTGTCAGAATCAGAACATCCGCTTGATTGTTGACGAGAGTTTTGTGGACTTCAGTAATGGTTATGAGAAAAACTCCTTGCTTCATGATACCATCCTTGAAGCTTATCCCACAATGGTTGTAATGAAGAGTATTAGCAAGAGCTATGGCGTTCCTGGCATTCGCTTGGGCATTCTTTGTTCAGCTGATACATCTCTAATTGCAAAAATGAAGAAGATGGTTAGCATTTGGAATATCAACTCCTTTGCGGAGTACTTCATGCAGATCTTTACTAAATACGAGAAGGATTACAAGCGGGCTTGTGAGAAGTTTATTACTGAACGTGAGGACTTTGAGAAGAAATTGAAAGAAATAAGCTTCTTGAGGGTAATGCCTTCCCAGGCTAACTATTTCCTTTGTGAGATACTTCCTCCTAAAAATGCTAATCAGCTGGTACTCACTATGCTTAAGAAGTATAACATTCTGGTTCGCGACTGCTCTGATAAAAAAGGCTTTGATGGCAAGCAGTATATGCGTATTGCCGTTCGTTCCCATGAAGATAACGCCAAGTTTGTTCAGGCATTCAAAGAACTTGATAAATAAAAATTACGATGAAGATATGCATATGTGGTGGCGGAAATCTGGGACATGTAACAGCTGGATTTCTTTCCGCACAAGATGATTTGCAGGTTTCTCTATTAACTACAAAACCAGAGCGATGGTCTCAATATTTGGAAGTCGTTGATGTTAATGGTAAGACTTACAATGGAAAATTAGATAGAGTATCGTCAGATCCTAACGAAGTTATTCCTGGGGTAGATATAGTATTGGTATGTCTCCCAGGCTTTGCCATTCACGATGAACTCTGTAGTATTGTTCCCTATTTGGATAATAAAACATGGGTAGGGACAGTCGTGTCAAGCACAGGATTCTTCTTTGAGGCAATGAACGTTTTGTCTAAAATTCAGCCTTTGTTTGGATTCCAAAGAGTACCTTTTATATCACGTATCATCAACTATGGTCATGTTGCTGAACTGAAAGGATATAAAGAGTCTTTGAGTGTAGCTGTAGAACAAACCGATAAAAAAGAAGAGGTGCGAGCAACCCTCGAGAAGTTGTTTATGACACCAACCAAATTGCTTAATAGTTACTATGAGGTGAGTCTGTCAAATAGCAACCCATTACTCCATACTGCTCGTTTATATACAATGTGGAAAGACTGGCAACCAGGAATTTCTTATGATCGGAATCCCGAATTCTACTGCGATTGGACAATTAAAGCAGCGGAACTTCTGATAGCTATGGACGAAGAGTTCCAAGCTTTACTTAAGAAAATTGGATTAAAAGAAGGTGCAATACCTCCTGTTTTACAATATTACGAAAGTACTGATGCGGAATCTCTAACAAGGAAACTACATTCAATTCCAGCCTTTAAGGGTATTCTGTCACCTATGGTGGTTAATCAATTTGGAATGTATGAGCCAGATTTTAAAAGCAGGTATTTTACAGAGGATTTCCCTTATGGGATGAGGTTTATTGAAGAAACTGCGAGGAAATACAATGTTAGCATACCTATTATTGATACTGTTTATAATTGGGGGATTGATAAGATAGACTTTCAATGATTGAAGAGAAATTACAAAAAGAACTTAGGGATAAGTATAATCCGGAAGGTTCAGAATTGCGCAATATTCAACTAAAACTACTTGAGGGTTTACGCCACTTTGATAAGATTTGTAAAGCAAACGGCATCAATTATTGGCTGTCATCAGGTACATGTCTTGGTGCAATACGGCATGGTGGATTTATACCTTGGGACGACGATATTGATGTTGAGATGCTACGCGAGGATTATCTAAAGTTTGTAGAAGTTTTTGCTGAAGACGAACATTTCGTTTTACAAACTTACAAAAACGATTTGTATTACACTCAACCATTCCCTAAATTTCGCTCTAAAGACATAATCGTTGATGAGGGGAGTGGCGTCGCAGACAGGAATTATAAATATAAGGGACTTTTTATTGACGTTTTCGTAATGGAGTCCTCTTCACGTTTGGTCGCAACGTTCTGTCATCTCCTTGTTGGGGCGATGCGTCATTTAGGTTATAGAATAAAGAAGCGTAACAAGGCGATAGATATATTATATTGGTGTATAAAAAAATGTGTGTATGGGCTAATTGAAATATCGCGATTGTCTTGTTTCTTTAACAATGGAAATACACTTCGACATACTCTGGGTACTGGCGTAGAGTGTAATGTAAGAAAAAAAGACGAAATATTTCCATTGGGATCTGTTACGTTTGAAGGTGTAGTTGTTCCTATACCGGGTAATTATGATGAATATTTGAAGAGAATGTTTGGTAATTATATAGAAATACCAAAAGATATTCACACCCATAATCTTCATTCTAAGATTGTCGAAAAGTGAACTGCTATTTAGGTTGAAAGATATAAGATAGTACATTTAGTGCAGTTTATTCTATATATTTGTAAAAAATGTTCACACCCGATAAAATACAGCAAATATGGGAGAAGGGGGTGGCCGTGGACGGTTATGATCCTTCCAAGTGGCGCAAGGATTTTGCTGGTGCTTGGATAAAGCGCGACCTTTATGGTAATACACAAGAGTATGGGTGGGCGGTAGACCATTTACGTCCTCGATCTGCTGGCGGTACTGACGATATAGAGAACCTGACACCCTTACATTGGCGTAACAATATCATGAAAGCAGGCGATTATCCAACTTTTGTAACGGGTGTGACATCGGAAGGGAATAAAAACGTGGAAAGGAGGAAGCGATGGCTACTCCCATAGAACAACCATTTGATGAAGTGCAAGTTAGGGAGAATGCTAAGAAGCAAATATCTCAGGCTGAGCGCATTCTGAAATGGACGTCCATTGTTGGTGGGGGTCTTATAGGGGTGGCCGTCATTGTATTCGCTTTACACCGGGACTATTGGCTATGGAACAAAAGCTTTAATGAGCAGGTATTCGGTACATTTGGAGATTTTGTCGGAGGATTCATTGGTACTATTGTCGCTTTCGTAACGATGGTGCTGCTCATTAGAACGCTTCAGAATCAAATCGAGGTTAACGGTAATGTCATTATCACCAACAATGATATGGTTGCCACTAATAAAGATGTTGTCGAAACAAATAGGAAGCTTATTGAAACTGCTCAGCAACAAATTCGGCAAACGGATGTTCAGTTGTTTGATAGTAAGTTTAATGCTTACATGAAAGCATATCAAGATGCCATCCTTTCTTATCAACAGGCAGAACTGATAGGTAGGGAATATATAGACGTTATTGTAGATAATTATCGTGAAAACGGTTTTCATAGTGAACTACAATATATCCCGAGGTCTGATGCTGCTGTGAAATCGTTTGGAGAGTTCTATGCAAAAAACAGAACTGCATTGTCTGTCCATATGAGGACACTTTATCTGCTTATGAAGGTAATTGGAGAAGAACCGACGATAAGCGAGGATATTCGAGTACACTATGCCAAACTGGTTCGTGGCCAGTTGAGTGAGAGTGAAATGTTTCTGATGCGTTATAACTGCTATACAACATATGGTTATAATATGCGTCTCTATGTGAACCGGTTCAATATGCTAAAGCATTTGCCAATGATGAGTTTGCTTGAGTTTGGGAAGTGGCGCGAAGCAATGGGAAATGATATGGAACTTATCAATGCATTGGATGCTATGTTTTTGACGCTTAAGGACAGAATGGAGAATTTAATGGAAAGTGACCCTATAGAGGGCGGGCTTAGGTCGACGAGATATCAGGTGAGCAAGCGCTATGATATAGAACTAGCATTTTTTGAAAACAACAAGAAATATAGATTTCAACTATATAAGATAGTAGAGCGTGGAAGGACAGGTAATATAAAAAGACCTGCCATTGAGAATGCGCTCGACAAACTATCGATAGGTAATCTTCGTCAGATGTTCCTTGATTTCCATATAGACTATATATTAGTGAACAATTTCCACTATTTCAATGGTGCGAATAATGGTCAGCGTCAGAGAGCCAAGATAAGGTCTGACAAACGGGATGAAGAAGACGGAATACTGAGCGTAATTTGTACTGTGGATAGTGAATATCCATTAATATTGAAGAATGCACAAATGGAAAATCCATCGTAAAATACTGAAGCCGAATGTATAAGATAAAAATAATAAGAGCCACTACAGTTCCAATGTCACTAGAAGCATTCTGCAAAGGAATGTTGAAAGAATTAAGCAGCAAATACGAGGTGGTAGCTCTATCCTCTCCAGGAACTGAATTTGATATAGTAGCAAAGCGGGAGGGAGTACGCACCATTACTGTGCCAATGGAACGTCATATCTCTCTAGCAAGGGATATTAAGTCTTTGTTGTCACTAATAAAGGTGTTCTATAAAGAGGAACCAACGATGGTGCATAGTATGACACCGAAGGCAGGCATGCTTTGCATGATAGCAGCTTGGGTGACGAGAGTTCCTGTTCGTGTTCATACTTTTACAGGACTGGTATTCCCCACTGCTGTAGGTCTGAAACGAAAGATACTGATGGCAACGGACTGGTTGACCTGTGCATGTGCGACACATATTATCCCTGAAGGGGAAGGCGTAAAAAATGATCTTCTCAATAATGGAATAACCAAGAAGCCCCTTAAAGTTCTTGGTTATGGCAATGTCAGGGGAGTGGATATGGATTACTACTCTCAGTCGCCTGAAATTACAGAAAAAGCGAAAAAGATAAAGCAAGATGCTTTTACTTTTCTTTTCGTAGGTCGTATAGTCGGGGATAAGGGTATCAATGAGTTGTGCGAAGCTTTTGACAAATTATCAGGTATGGCTAAAGTGAGACTGCTATTAGTTGGGCCTTACGAGGATAGTCTTGATCCCATTTCTCAAAAATCAAAGGAGATAATCGAACAGAATCCTGCCATTGAGTCTGTTGGTGGAAAGTTTGGTGGTGAATTGTTGCCCTATTATGCAGCTTCGGATTGTTTTGTATTTCCCAGCTATAGAGAGGGCTTCCCCAATACAGTACTTGAAGCTGGTGCTATGGGATTACCATCTATAGTGACCGACATCAATGGCTCTCGTGAAATTATTATTCATGGTGAGAATGGCGTGATCATTCCATCGCAAGATGCGAATGCATTGTTTGACGCTATGCTGAATATAATGAAAGATAAGGATGCTCGTGAAAAGATGGCTGGGAATGCCAGACAAATGATTGCATCAAGATATGAACAAGGTTACGTCAGGAAGTGCCTGTATGATTTTTATGATGAGATTTTACCAACGGACAAGTATTGAATATGTATAAACATTTTTTTAAAAGATTCTTTGATTTTGGGATTTCGTTGATAGTGCTGATATGTATATCACCGATATTATTGGTGGTGACGATTTGGTTGCACTTTGCCAACAAAGGGGCTGGTGCTTTCTTCTTTCAGGAAAGGCCAGGCAAGGATGGAAAGATATTTAAGGTGATTAAGTATAAGACCATGACAGATGAGCGTGATGCAGAGGGGAATCTGCTGCCCGATGAAAAGCGGTTGACCAAGGTTGGTAAATTTGTGCGTTCGACATCGATTGATGAACTGCCTCAGTTGATAAACGTACTGAAGGGTGATATGGCACTGATAGGACCAAGACCTTTGTTGGTTCAATATCTGCCATTATACAGTAAAGAACAAGCACGTAGGCATGAGGTAAGACCTGGAATATCAGGTTGGGCACAATGTCATGGGCGAAATTCCATTAGTTGGACAGAGAAGTTCAAACTCGACGTGTGGTATGTAGACCATATGTCGTTGATGACGGACTTGAAGGTAATTTGGATTACGATTATGAAGGTTCTGAAACGTGCCGACATCAATGAGGCAGGCCAGGCCACGATGGAGGCGTTTAACGGAAATAATTAAGATAATATGAAGGATATAGTAATTTATGGCGCTGGAGGCTTTGGCAGAGAGATAGCCTGTCTGCTGAGACTTATCAACGAGAAGAGTGAAGAATGGAATCTGATAGGTTTTCTAGATGATAACGAAACTATATGGGGTACCAAGAATGAATATGGGACTATTTTGGGAGGTGCAGACTGGTTAAACAAATATAACCAAGATTTGGCATGTGCAATAGCCGTAGGAAACCCGACTGCAGTCCAGAAAATTGTAGGAGAAATCGGCAATCCTAAGGTCTCTTTTCCTAACCTGTATGCACCCTCTGTGACGTTCTTGGATAAGGAGAATCTGCATATTGGTCAAGGAAATATCATTTGCACAAATTGCTTTATCAGCTGTAATGTTACGATAGGAAACTTTAATCTGTTCAACGGTTATATTCCTATTGGTCATGATGCTGTTATCGGTGATTGCAATGTGGTGATGCCTTCTTGTAATATATCTGGTGGCGTTGTCATCGGTAATGGAAATTTCCTTGGTGTACAGTCTGTGGTATTACAATATATTAAGATTGGTAACAATACCCGTATTGGTGCCAATAGTGTGATTATGCGCAAAACAAAAGACGGATACCTTTATATGGGTAATCCTGCAAAGCGGATGAGCTTGTAAACTATATTATAAAGAATTTGATAATTTAGAGAATAATTAATAAAGTAAAAAAGAAACAATTATGGTAGACGTTAAACAGTTTATTCAGAATTTTGCAGACCAGTTTGATGACGAACCCGAAGGTCTGACACTTGAAACTCGATTCCGTGATATTGACGAGTGGTCATCACTCATCGCTCTCTCTGAAATGGCAATGTGTGATGAGGAATATGAGGTAATCATTTCTGCAAACGAGATGGAAAATGCAAATATGATAGCTGACCTCTATAAGATTGTTTGCGAACGTTATCAGGGATAGTTATGTATAATCCGTATTCACTTGAAGGAAAGACCATCCTTATCACAGGTGCAGCATCCGGCATTGGCAAGGCAACATCCATTGAAAGTTCCAAACTTGGGGCTAAGATTGTGGCAGTTGACCTGAATGCTGAAGGTTTGGAGAAACTGATGCCCCAACTGGAAAGGGAGGGTCATCTTTCCTTTGCTGGAAATCTTTGTCATGAAGATTTCTTGAAGGAATTGGGTGAAAATACCCCTGCTCTTGATGGTGTATTCCTGTGCGCTGGTGTGTCTGATACCACACCGGTGAAGTTCATTACCGAGGAGAAAATCCAACGTGTGTTTGACGTAAACCTGACAGCTCCCATTATGATGCTGAAACAGCTCCTTGTTAAGAAGAAGATTAACAAGGGCGGTTCGTTGGTATGGATGAGCAGCTATGGAGCAGAGAAGGTGGAACCAGGGTTGGGTATTTATGCAGCCTCTAAGTCAGCTGTGAATGGTATTATGAGAGCATATGCTAAAGAGCTGGTATCACGTAAGATCCGTTCCAACTCCATCATGCCTATGATGATTAGAACGGAACTACTCAGTACGCTTAATAACATTTCAGATAAGGATTGGGAAAAGCAGGAGGCCATGTATCCGCTGGGGTTTGGCAATCCGCTTGATGTAGCTTATGCAGCTATCTATCTGTTCAGTGATGCTAGTCGATGGATTACTGGTACACAGATAAGGATGGATGGTGGTAGTAACCTTTAATTAAAGAAAATGGCAACAATAAAGTATAGAGGGGTGACCATCAAGGCCATAAGTGCTTGTGTCCCCAAGAATGTGAGTAAAAATAGTGACCTTGGTTATTTGATACCTGAGGAAGAAATAGAGAAAACTATCAACTCCATTGGTATCAAAGAAAAACGATTTGTGGATGAGGATGTCACTGCCTCAGATCTTTGTTTCAAAGCAGCAGAGAAACTGATTGAAGACAACAACATTGACCGTAACAGTATTGATATGGTCTTGTTCCTCAGTCAGCTCCCGGATTATAAGATTCCAGCAACGGCACCTATCCTACAGCATAGGTTAGGTCTGCCCACAACAACTGCAGCCCTTGACTTGTCATTGGGCTGTTCAGGTTGGGTATACGCTTTATCCACAGCTATGGCATACGCCTCCATGGAAGGTATCAACCGTGTGCTTCTGCTGGACGGTGAAACCTTCTCAAAGTTTGTAAATAGAATGGATAAAGTGGATGCTCCACTCTATGGTGATGCAGGAACTGCCACATTGGTAGAAAAGACAGATGATAGCTTTGAAACCGTCTTTAATCTCTATTCAGATGGCTCTGGAGAAGATTCTGTCAAGATCAAAGCTGGTGCTGGCCGTTTCAAGACCACCGTTGAGAACTTGAAAGAGCATACCGAAAAAGATGGCAGCATTCTGAGTGATAATGAGGTATTCATGAATGGTATGGAGGTGTTCAATTTTGTGATGCGTACTGTTCCTCGCAGTATTAAGGATATTTGTGCCACACAAGGGTTGGAGCTGACCTCAGTTGGTCATCTTATTCTTCACCAGGCTAACAAGTTTATGACAGACTTTGTGGCAAAGCGAATCAAATATCCTCTGGAAAGAGTACCTTATTGCTTGGATAAGTATGGCAATACCAGTTCGCCATCTATTCCTTTAACAATCTCTTCTGAGTTGGCAAATAAAGAACTGACAGATGCTATTGTGTCTGGTTTTGGTGCAGGTCTTTCTTGGGGTACAGCTCATATCAATTTGGCAGACTGCAAAGTTTCACCCGTTATAGAATACTAAAATGCTTGATTCTTTTAAGTTCCATCATATAGGAGTTGCAGTAAAGGATTTGGATGCTACCGCCTCTGTCTATGAACAAGGTGGTTACAGGCGTTCTGCCTCCATTTTTGATCCAATCCAGAACGTGAACATCTGCTGGCTGACCAAGGAAGGAATGCCTACGGTTGAACTGTTGGCTCCAGTGGACGATACTTCTCCTGTGAACAAAACCTTGGAGAAGAATGGCGTTACGCCTTATCATACCTGCTATGTGGTGGATAATATTGAGGAGACGGTAGCGCAACTCAGAAAAAAAAAATACGTGATGGTAAGCAAACCTGCTGAAGCAGTCGCATTCTGCGGCAGTAGGGTTTGCTTCCTATTTAATAAGAACGTGGGGCTGATAGAACTTGTTGAAGCTCCTGCAAACATAATAGACTAAAGGTTAATGAGTTTATTCGTATTTAGAAACAACACTGTAGAGCGATTCTTCCCGAAAGACTATACCTTTTCGGGATATGATGATATATCCTTTGTTCCTGCTGAAGCCAATGGCTATGTCTGGTTCTATCAGGCACCAGTTGGCTACAACCGTGAGGCCTCTGTGGAGGAAATACAAGGTTACCAACAGAAGTTTAATTTTGTTCTTGCACAAATTGATGCCAACAAGACTGTGATTGCCCTCACAATGGAGGATATTTATGCAGTACCCTTCACGGAGGATGATTATG
>AUXO014488275.1_pt1 | contig 10067 bp, 10 predicted proteins | sample 768731 | NCBI WGS metagenome assembly AUXO01 (sample SAMN02715735, study PRJNA202380) | gut metagenome | biome: sheep rumen | host: Ovis aries | place: New Zealand: Palmerston North | reverse complement strand
ATCATCCTCTACCGGATTCTGGCGGCGATGAAGGCGCAGCAGGGAAGCCACGGTCAGCCCGTGAGCCTCGGAAATCTGCCCAGACCCAGGGGAGAGGACATCTCCACTTATGTGCGGCTGGATCCGAATTTTGACCGCATGGCCCTGCAGGAGCAGCTGGCCAACCGCTATGTGCAGATGCAGAATGCATGGCAGAATCAGGATATCGAACCGCTGAAGCCCTATTTTACGGACGCGTTCTATAATCAGATGAACCGGCAGCTGCAGCAGATGAAGGCGCAGGGAAGAACCAATTATATGGAGCGCATCGCCGTCCTGCGGGTGGAGCCCAGAACCTGGTATCAGGAGAACGGCATGGACCACATCGTGGTGCAGCTGGAGACCAGGATGGTGGATTACACCGTGGACAATGCCACCGGAACCGTGGTTTCCGGAAACCGGAACCGGGAGAAGTTCCTGGGCTACGAGTGGGATCTTTCCCGAAAGTCCGGAGTGATTACGGGGGAGGCCGGCGGCGTGCACCGGGTGAACTGCCCGGCCTGCGGGGCACCGCTGGATATCAACGCCACGGCAAAGTGTCCTTACTGCGGTTCGGTTGTGACCGTGCAGCAGGAGGAATGGGCGCTGAGCAGCATCAAAGGACTGTACCAGAGAACGATGTAACGGATTTGAGAGCGGAGCTGCCGTATTCCGGCGGCTTCGCTTTCTGCATGATGGAGAAGAGGAGGAAGAGAATGAAGAAGGAGAGCCTGAAGAGATGGGGCCTGGCCGCTCTGCCGGGGGCAGTCTCTGTTCTGCTGCTGTATCTGGCGGCACATCTTCCGGGCTTTGCGGACATTTACCGGACCTCTGTCTTCCGGCCTCTGTCCCGGGCAGTAAGCCTCATTTCGGGACTTTTCCCCTTCTCCCTTTCAGAGCTTCTTCTGGCGGTTCTTCTCTTCTTTGGAATCGCCGGGTTTATCCGCTGCCTTCTGGGAAAGCTTGCCCCGGCAGAGGTTCTTCGGCATCTGTTTTTTGCCGCTTCGGTTCTGCTTTTCCTTTTTACGGTGTTCTGCGGCATCAACTACCGGGCGAAACCATTTTCCAGTCAGGCAGACCTTCCGGTCCGGGAGAGCAGCCCGGAGGAGCTGCGGGACCTCTGCCGGCAGATTGCAGAGGAGGTAAACCGGAGGGCGGAAGTTCTGGAGAATGAGGAGATCCCGCCCCTTTCGGTGCAGGCGGCCTGCGGGCAGCAGGCCATGGAGGCGCTGGGCGAAGAGTTCCCAACCCTTTCCGGACCCTTTCCCAGACCGAAGTTTCTTATGCTGTCCAGACTTCTTTCCATCCAGCAGGTGACCGGCATCTACAGTCCCTTTACGGTGGAAGCAAACTGCAACCGGGAGATTCCCGGCTATAACATGCCCTTTACCATCTGCCATGAGCTTTCCCATCTGCGGGGATTCATGCGGGAGGATGAGGCGAATTTCATCGGCTTTCTCGCTGCAAGCCGGGCAGAGGATCCATACTTTTCCTACAGCGGCTGGCTTTCCGGCTGGGTGTATGCCGGCAATGCCCTGGCAGAGACGGACCGGCAGGCCTTCGAGGAGATTCACGGGATGCTCTGCGAACGGGCCAGGAAGGACCTGGCGGAGAATAACCGGTTCTGGGAACAGTTTGAGGGGGCTGCCGCCGAGACCCACGAGAAAATCAATGACGCCTACCTGCGGGCCAACGGGCAGCAGGAGGGGGTAAAAAGCTACGGCCGGATGGTGGATCTCATGCTGGCCTGGGCGAGAGTACATCCCTTTTCTTAACAAACTGACAGTTTCATTAATATTTGCGGGCAACCTCGATATTTTCCCCGGTTCATGATATGATGGTAGAGTTGGGAGTATGGTTTTGGAAAAGCCCGGGGAGGCAGAAGGCTTCCATTCTGCACTCCAAAAAGACAGCGAAGGGAAACAAGATGCTGAGAGAAGATAAACTGAGGATGATGACGGACCTGGCCATGTTTGAGAAGAAGCACGGCGCCGCGATCCGCGACACCTCTGATTATTTTAAGATTGACTATGTGAGCCGCCACCTGCTGCGCGGCTTTTTCCGCTATTCTGTCAGCTTTTTCCTGGTGTTCGGCCTGTTTGTCATCTGCAGTCTGGACCGGGTTCTGTCGAGCCTGAGCCTGAACCTGCTGACGACCAGGATCACGGTGACCCTGGCGGTTTACCTGGCGGGACTTGCCATATACCTGGCGGTTCTGGCGAACGCGAGGATGGCGGAATATGACGAGAGCATGAGTATCCGGAAATCATTTGAGTCCAAGCTCCGGATGATGGCCAGACGGTATGAATACAGAAACCGTGCCGAACGGCTTCAGAGGGAGGGAAAACGTCTATGAGAGGACTTCTGGAGTTCCGGGAACACCTGCGGGCGTTATATGAAAAGTATACTGTTTATATCGACTATGCGGCCAGATTTCTGCTGTTCCTCGCCGGATTCCTGTTCCTGAATCTGTATGCGGGATATCAGCCGTCCCTCGGCAGAGTGCCGGTGATTCTGGCGATGAGCGCCGTGTGCGCCTTCCTGCCGCTGGGCGTTTCCGTGGTCCTTGCGGGAATTGTGCTTCTGGCAGAGTTTTATGCGGTTTCCATGGAAGTGGCCCTGGTGGCCGGGATGATTCTCGGCGTGATTGTGCTGCTTCTGATGGGCGTCCGGGTGAAGTCTCTGTGGAGCGTGGTGCTGGCGCCGATTCTTCTGGCGCTGCGGCTGCCCTTTGTGCTCGCCGTGCTGGTGGGCCTTTCCGGGACCGTGGTTTCCATGGTGCCCATGTCCTGCGGTATTCTGGTATATTACATGATACAGTATGTGCGGCAGAACAGCAGCCTGTTTGCCGGCGGAGAGCAGATTGAGATGACAAGCCTTCTGGCCCAGGTGGCCCGGGGATTTCTCGCAAATCCGGCGATGATTGTCATGATCTGTTCCTGCTGCGTGCTGGTGCTGGTGGTTGTGATTGTCCGCCGGCTGTCGGTAAACTACGCCTGGGAGATCGCGGTATTTGCCGGGATCTTTGCGGGACTTCTGGTACAGCTTGCCGGGAATATCGCCCTCGGGCTTCCGGTGTCTGTGCCCTATACGGCCCTGTCCGTCCTGTTGGCGGTGGCCTGTGCCGTTATCTACCGGTTTTTCGTGTTTTCCGTGGATTACACCAGAACCGAGTATCTGCAGTTTGAAGACGAAGATTACTACTATTACGTCAAGGCGGTGCCGAAGTCGACCATCGCCCGGGCGGATGTGCGAGTACAGAAGATTAATCGGGTAAGAAGGAGGTGAGCGTGTGGCGTCGGTATTTTCAACAATCTATTCCTGGTTTGCCTTTGTGCCGAGAATGACCTTCAAGAACGTCATTGAGATCGCGCTCATCGCGCTTCTGGTCTACGAGATGCTTCTCTGGATCAAGAATACCAGAGCATGGACGCTCCTTCGGGGAATTCTCTTTATTCTGGCGTTTTTCCTGTTTGCGACCATCCTGCAGCTGGATACCATTCTGTGGCTTCTGGAGAAGTTCTCCTTCATCGCCGTGACGGCGCTGCTGATTATCTTCCAGCCGGAGCTCCGAAAGGCGCTGGAGCAGCTGGGAAGCCAGAACGTGTTCGGCAGGCTGTTTCAGACCGAGACGGAGCTTTCGAGAGAGGAATTTACCGCAAAGACCATCAGCGAGCTGGTCCGGGCCTGTTTTGAGATGAGCCGGGTGAAGACAGGAGCGCTTATCGTGATTGAGAAGGGTACGCCCCTCGGAGAGATCGAGCGCACCGGCATCGAGGTGGACGGCGTAGTCACCAGCCAGCTTTTGATCAATATTTTCGAACACAACACACCGCTCCACGACGGTGCGGTTCTTGTCCGCGGCAACCGGGTGGCGGCGGCCACCTGCTATCTGCCGCTTTCCGAGAACATGGACATCAGCAAGGAGCTGGGAACAAGACACCGGGCTGCGGTGGGCGTCAGTGAGACCACGGACAGCATCACCCTGGTGGTGTCGGAGGAGACGGGCAATGTCTCCGTCGCCCAGAACGGGCGCCTCAGAAAGGTGTCCGACCCGGATATGCTGACAACCCTGCTGAAGCAGGAGATGGTGAAGGAAGAGGAGAGTAGTTCCGCACGGTTCGGAATGATCTGGAAGAAGAGGAAGAGAGATGAAGGAGAAGCTGCTGAATAATCTGAGCCTGAAGCTGGCGGCGATTGTATGCGCTTTTCTGGTCTGGCTCGGCGTGGTCAATGTGGCCAATCCCAGCAAGACCATCACGCGGGAAATTCCGGTCACCATCGTGAATGCGGAGGTGCTCGAGCAGGCCAACATGACCTACGAGGTAATCGGCAAGAGTACGGCGACCATCAGCTTCAAGGCCAAGACAAAGGATGAATACAAGATAAAGTCGGAGGATTTCTACGCATCGGCCGACATCGCCGAGATGTATGACGTGACCGGCGCCATTCCCATTACCGTCCGGGTGGTGAGTCATGAGGATCTCATCGAGAGCGGTCCCACGGTCCGTTCTCCCGAGGTAATCCGGATTCAGACGGAACCGCTGCAGACGAAGGAATTTGCCCTGAAGGCCTATCCCCAGGGGACGGTGGAAGGCGGCTACCAGGCCGGCGGCGTCACGATGCGGCCGGATACGGTGACGGTGAAGGGACCCCAGTCCCTGATCGGCCAGATCAGCTCCGTGGGAATCGAGTTTGATGTGGACGGCGCCGACGCCGACGTGAGCGGCCAGGCGACGCCGGGATTCTATGATGCCAACGGCAACGCTCTGGAGATGGATGAGTCCGTTAAGCTCCTGAGCGGCGACGTGGCGTATACCATGCGGGTGCTTCAGCTGAAGGAGATTCCGCTGAACTTCATCGTCGCAGGCAATGTGGCGGAAGGCTTCCGGTTTGTGGGCGCGGAGACCACGGTGCCGGCCATCACGGTGGCGGGAACCAACGCGGCCGTTACGGCCCTCTCCGAGATCCGGATTCAGAATCCGGCCCTGAATGTGGAGGGCGCCCGGTCGGATGTGACGACAGAGGTGGACATCAGCTCCTATCTGCCGGCGGGACTGACGGTTACGGGACTGGACAATACCGTGATCCCCGTGACGCTTAAGGTGGAGCCGCTGGAAGAGAAGAGCTTTACAGTGCGGACCAGTGACATTTCCCTCATCGGGGAAAGCAGCGTCTACAGCTACGGCGTTGAAGCCGGCAATGTGGAGGTGACGGTCCGCGGCCTGGCGGAGGATGTGGAAGGACTGACGGTGAGCAGCATGCGTCCCACGGCGGACGTGGGAGGAATTGCCTCCGGAACCCACCAGATCAAGGTGGTTCTGACACTGCCGGAAAACTGCGTCCAGACAGGCAATACCGATGTGACGGTGCATATCCGGGAGCGGAATGCGCAGACAGAGGGCGAGACAGCTGCCTCCGAGTCTGCGGAAGAGTCCGTGCCGGAAGAAAGCAGTACAGAAGCACCGTCAGAAGCAGAGACTGCAGAGGGGCAGACATGATTAAGACAACCGTAACCCTGAACATCCCCGGAGGCCTGCATCTGAGACCCGCGGAACAGCTCTGCGGCAGGGCAATGCATTACCGGTCGGATGTGGAACTGGCCCTTCGGGACGGGCGCTACAACGCCAAGAGCGTGCTGAGCGTCCTGGGTGCCTGCATCCGCTGCGGGGATTCCTTTGAGATCATCTGCACCGGCAGCGACGAGGTGGATGCGCTGAAGGACCTGGCAGCATTTGTGGAAAATGAATTATGACAGTTTATCTGATTTGTTATGCGGCCTGCTGGCTGCTCTCGGTGAGCGGACATCACCTGCTGGCCGGCGCAGGGCTTATGGCTGCCGCCGGATGGCTTTATGTCAGAGACTGGAAAAACAGCGGTACGCCTCTGCATCTGCGGGGGCTTTTCGCTTTTAGTTTTGTGGGCGGAGAGGGGCTGGCCCTTCTGAAGCTCAGCCGTATCTGCGGCACCTGGACCACCCAGACCTGGCTCAGCTTTCTTCTGACCTACGTGGTGTTTCATCTGGTCTACGGGGCAGTTTCCGGCCATGCCGGGAAAGATGGAGCAGGCGAAAAGGCCCCGGAGATGATTCCGGCAGAGGAGAAGGCACAGGAGAGCAGATGGCATAACTTCGGCATCTTCCTGCCGATTGCAGGGCTCTCTTTTGTGGTGCTTCTGGCCTTTGTCTTTGAAGTGATTACCCTCGGGTATATCCCCTTCTTTGTGCGGGGCGTGCCCCACGCCTACGCCTCCTTCCATGTGAAGGGCGTCCACTACTTTACGGTCAGCGCCGTGCTGCTGCCTTCCATGGCTCTTATCTGGTTTTTTACCGAAAAGAGAAGAAACCCCCACCGGGATATTCCGGTGGCGTGTGCGGCCGTTCTGGGCTTTCTGGTGCCGGTGCTGTGCGCCTCCCGGTCGCAGATGATGTTTTCCATCCTGCTGACGGTTCTGGTCTATGTGCGCATGGCGGGAAAGCAGGTGAGCCGGGTGCGCATCGGGGCGGCCCTTCTGATCTGCGGCCTGCTCTTTCTGGTGCTTACCATTGTGCGGGGACATGACGCAGCGTATCTGAATGCGGTGTTTGAGATGAAGAACGCGCATATGCCGGTATTTTTTTCTCAGCCGTATATGTATATAATTAATAACTATGAGAATTTTAATTTCCTGACGCAGCATCTGCAGCATCACACCATGGGGGCCAAGGGGCTGTTCCCCCTCTGGACCTTCACGGGGCTGAAGAATCACTACTGGTTCCTGACCTGCTGGGGGAACCTTTACGTGAAGGCGGAGCTGACCACCACCACCATCATCTACGACGCCTGGTACGACTTCGGCCTGCCGGGGGTCATGGCCTTTTCCGCGGCCCTGGCGGCGGCATCGGCCCGGGTGGAGAGGGCGGTTGGTGTCAGCAGAAATCCCTTTGTATTTCTGCTGTACGGCCAGCTTGCGCTGTATCTGCTTCTGTCCTTCTTTACGGCCTGGTTTTCCCTTCCCATAACCTGGTTCTATTTCGGGGTTACGGGAATCGCGATGGCCATGGCGGCGGCTGACAGAGAGGGCGTCACGTTATTACGGAAAAGATTCAGGAGGAAAAAGAATTGATGATCTCAGAGAAAATGATCCCGCTGGTCCACAACAATTCCGCCATTCGGATGATGTTTGAGGAAGGCAACCGTCTGGCACGGGAATACGGCCGGGAAAATGTCTACGACTTCAGCCTGGGCAACCCCAGCGTGCCTGCACCGGAAGAGGTAAATCAGGCCATCCGTGCGGTTCTGGACGAGGAAGATTCCCTCTTTGTCCACGGCTATATGGCAAATGCCGGCTATGAGGACGTGAGAGGAACCATTGCAGACTCCATCAACCGCCGTTTCGGAACATCCTTTGCAGCCAGAAACATCATTATGACCGTCGGTGCGGCCAGCGCCCTCAACATCGTGCTGAAGACCGTGCTGAATCCGGGCGATGAGGTTCTGACCTTTGCTCCCTATTTTGTGGAGTACGGCAACTATGTCCGCAACTATGACGGAAACCTGGTCATCGTTTCCCCGAATCTTCCCACCTTCCAGCCGAATCTCAAGGAGATGGAAGAGAAGATTACGCCGAAGACCAAGGCAGTAATCATCAATACCCCGAACAACCCCACCGGCGTCATCTATTCCGATGAGACCCTTGCGGGCATGGCGGAGATTCTCCGGAAGAAGCAGAAGGAGTACGGCACCGAGATTCTTCTCATCTCCGATGAGCCCTACCGGGAGCTGGCCTATGACGGCGCAGAGGTTCCCTATGTGACAAAGTACTATGAGAACGCCGTGGTCTGCTATTCCTTCAGCAAGTCCCTGTCCCTGCCCGGCGAGCGTATCGGCTATGTGGCAATTCCGGACGAGGTGACCGACAGTGCGGACGTTATCCAGGCGGCTACCATCGCCAACCGGGTGCTGGGCTCCGTCAATGCGCCGTCCCTCATTCAGCGCGCCATCATCCGCTGCCTGGACGCCAAGGTCAACGTGGAGGCCTATGACAAGAACAGAAACGCCCTCTACAACGGTCTGACCGACCTGGGCTTTGAGTGCGTCTATCCCCAGGGCGCCTTCTATATGTGGGTGAAGTCTCCGGTGGAAAATGAAAAAGAATTCTGCGATGAGTGCAAGAAGTACAACCTGCTGGTGGTTCCGGGCTCTTCCTTTGCAGGCCCCGGATATGTGCGCATCGCCTACTGCGTATCCTACGATATGATCATGCGGTCCATGCAGGCCTTCGCCAAAGTGGCAGAGCACTATGGACTGAAGAAGTAAACGGAATTAGAGATATTTTTATGAGCCATGGAGACAGTTACGTGCCCTTCGGGCACTCACTGTCACGGCATTCGCCGTATGTTTCCTGCCGGAAGAACTTCCTGCCTGGAGCAAGCTGCCGGCAGGAAGCTTTTCCGCCAGGAAACGCATGGCTCATTGCTTCGCGCATATAACAAGAGGACACCCCTTGCGGGGTGTCCTCTTGTTCGGCTTTCGGGCACTGGTTGTTTACCCTGGCCGAGAGATTCTGACCAGTTCTGCCGGGAACGGAAGTAACGGAGTAATACTCGGGAATTTTCGATTTGTTTTTTGTTACCATTACCGGCTTCCTGGCAGAGATGTTTCTGATCCGTTCAATAGGTTAATGCGCATTCCGCGCATTTTATTGCATTCTCACCAAATAATTCAGAGAATTATCTGATGATTAATACCATTCTAGTATGAAACGGCCGTTTCGTCAAGGTTTCCGGGATGTCTCGGAGAATCATACCTCATATCCCAGGGACCGGAGGTACGCCAGAATGATGGATACGGTGCCGCTGATACCGGGTTTTGTCGTGTTGATCACCAGATCATAATTCTCCGAATTCGCCCAGTCCCGGCCGGTGTAGTAGCGGTAGTAGTCATTGCGCTCCCGGTCCACTTTACGGATTGCGCGCAGCACATCCGTCTCTTCGGGATTCCGCTCCTTAATCCGCTCTTTCCGGGATTCCAGGTCCGCGTTCAGGTGAATCCGCACCAGGTCATCGGTGCCTTCCAGAATATAATCCGCACAGCGCCCGATGATGACGCAGGATTCCGCCTCCGCCAGCTTCTTTATAACTTCGGACTGGAAGCGGAAGAGGTTGTCTGCGGACGTCAGGTCGGACCCGAAGGAAGGAGAAGCCTTTTCCGGGCGAAGGCCCTGCACAATGCGGTAGAGGAGACGGGAGCCGGCTTTTTCGTCGGCCAGGTGGAAATAGCTTTCCTTGATCCCGCTCTCGTCGGCGTTGATGCGGAGGATGTTCTTGTCATAAAAGCTGATGCCCAGTTTCTCTGCCAGCTGTTTTCCGATTTCTGCACCGCCGCTGCCGTACTGCCGGCCGATGGTGATGACAACATGCTTTCCTGCCATGGGTGGCCTCCTTTCTGAACGCCGCGCCGTTCCCGGATGGGTTCTGCGGTTACAGTTCGATCTCTCCCTGAAAAACTTCGGTGGCCGGTCCGGTCATATAGACCAGGTTATTTTCCCGATCCCAGCGGATAACCAGGTCTCCGCCGAGAAGATGTACAGTGACGGTATCCTCGGTATATCCGTGGAGAATGCAGGCGACCGCTGCGGCGCAGGCACCGGTGCCGCAGGCCAGCGTCTCGCCGGAACCCCGCTCCCAGACCCGCATTCTGACGTGGGTGCGGTCAAGGACCTTCACAAACTCGGTGTTGGTGCGGTCCGGAAACCGGGGATGATTCTCAAAGGATGGCCCGATGAGGGGCAGGTCCAGCGCTGCCGGGTCCTCCACAAAGATGACGGCGTGGGGATTGCCCATGGAAATGCCGGTGAAGGTGACGTCCATGCCGCCGGCGGACAGGGGCTCATCCAGTTCCGAGGTCTGCACCGGGGCGCCCATGTTGACGGTGGCCGAGGTGACGCGGCCTTCCGAAACCTCCATATGGAGCTGCTTGATTCCGGCCAGCGTCTCGATGGAGATGTCGGGCCGGTCCACAATGCCGTGGTCGTAGGCGTACTTTCCGACGCAGCGGATGCCGTTGCCG
>AUXO014440541.1_pt1 | contig 10067 bp, 6 predicted proteins | sample 768731 | NCBI WGS metagenome assembly AUXO01 (sample SAMN02715735, study PRJNA202380) | gut metagenome | biome: sheep rumen | host: Ovis aries | place: New Zealand: Palmerston North | reverse complement strand
GCCATCAAGCGCGACATTGAGTGGCTGGGCTTCAAGTGGGGCAACATCTACTATGCGAGTGACTATTTCCAGAAGTTGTGGGATTTTGCCGTTGCGCTCATCAAGCAGGGGCGTGCATATGTTGACGAGCAGACTTCTGAGCAGATTGCAGAACAGAAAGGAACGCCTACTCAGCCGGGTGTGAATTCGCCTTACAGAGACCGTCCTGTAGAAGAGAACCTGCGCCTGTTCAACGAGATGAACTCGGGCAAGATGGAGCCGGGCAAGATGGTGCTCCGTGCCAAGATAGATATGGCTAACCCCAACATGCATTTCCGCGACCCCATCATGTATCGTGTGCTGAATATGCCGCATTGGCGTACCGGCACCCAGTGGAATGCGTACCCCATGTATGACTTTACGCATGGTCAGTGCGACTATTGGGAGGGTGTTACTCACTCATGGTGCACACTTGAATTTGTGAGCCACCGTCCTTTGTACGACTTGTTTGTCGATTGGGCCAAGGAAGTGGACGGAACAGATCATCCTATTGATGACAATCGTCCTCGTCAGACAGAATTCAATAAGTTGAATTTGACGCACATCCTGCTTTCAAAGCGCAATTTGCTTGTACTGGTGAAGGAAGGCGTTGTGAATGGCTGGGACGACCCCCGTATGCCTACTATCTGTGGCTTCCGCCGTCGCGGCTATAGCCCTGAAGGCATTCTCTCGTTCATCAACAAGATTGGCTACACCAAATTTGACGCATTGAACCAGATGTCACTTTTTGAGGCCGCTGTACGTGACGACTTGAATAAGCGAGCTCAGCGTGTCAGCGCCGTCATCAATCCCGTCAAGCTTGTCATCACCAATTTCCCAGAAGGGGAGATAGAGGTATATCAGGCTGTCAACAATCCCGAGAACGAAGCAGATGGAACACACGAGATTGTGTTCAGCCGCGAATTGTGGATTGAGCGCGAGGACTTCATGGAAGAAGCTCCCAAGAAGTTCTTCCGTTTAGGTCCAGGCAAGCAAGTTCGTCTGAAAAACTCCTACATCATCCAGTGTTCGGAGAACATTGAGGAATGTGTGGTGAAAGATGCCGAAGGAAATATTGTGGAGATTCATGCCGAGTTGATTCCTGAAACCAAGACAGGTCAGGCCAACAGCGACATGAAAATCAAGGGCAAGACCATTCACTGGGTCAGCTGTCAGCATTGCCTCGAGGCAGAGGTGAGAAACTATGATCGTCTGTGGATGGTGGAAAATCCGCGTGATGAAGTGGCCGCCTATTCAAAGGAACATGGCGACGTGCGTGGCATCGAAGCGATGCGTCCATTTCTGAATCCCAACAGCCTTGAGATTAAAAAGGCGTATGTGGAAGAATGGCTCAAGACGCGCAAGCCCATGGATTACTTGCAGTTCCAGCGCATTGGCTATTACAACGTAGATCCTGATTCAACCCCTGAGCATCTGGTGTTTAACCGCACGGTAGGATTGACAGATGCCTGGAAAAAGATGAACAAGTAACATTCTCTCATGCATGGCAAAATCATATTTTGATTCGCAGGATTTCAAGAAAATTCTGCAGGCATACGAAGAGCAAGCAGGGCAGCACAAAAGCATCTACCTGGATGCTGACGACTTTGCCGACATAGCGGACTATTATCTGAGCGTGAATAGACCTAATCGGGCAATGGAGGCCATTGAGATGGGCTTAGGCATGCATCCAGACGATGAGTCGCTGCTGATCGTGAAAGGGGCCACCCATATATATGAGCATGAGTTCGACTTGGCAGAAGAAGTTCTGCAGGCACTTGACCCCGGAATTCCTGATGTAATGTATCAGAAGGCCCAGCTGCAGTACACCAAGTATCTGGACCTTCCCAAGGCAGAACAGATTTGGCGCGAATGGATGCGTTTGGATGAAAACGGGAAGCCGTCCCTGCAAAAGCAGCGTGAGGATTACATTCACATTATATCATCCTTGGCAGAGCTGCGTGACGAAGATGAAATTGAAGACGAGGCGCTGAAGGGCGAGTCACGCAAAGCTGTACAGAAGTGGATTCACGAATACATCGATACATTCAGCCCCTTGGGCAAATATGAGGAAGATGCACAGTTAGCAGATATCTGCAAAGACAACAATCTTCCCGAACTGCTCTGTGATGTGCTCACTCAGGTGCTTGAAGAACAGCCATACCTTCCTCAGGGATGGACAAATTTGGCTGTAGGCCATCATGTGTTGAAGCACTACGAACAGGCTTTGGAAGCGTGCGACTTTGCTTTGGCAGTTGACCCCAATGACCTTCAAGCCCTGTTGACAAAGGCACATGCTACCAACGGACTGGATGACAAGCAGGGTGCCAAAGTCCTGTTCAAGGACTACTTGGATAGGGGCGGTGACATCATTCAAATCATTCCATACGCAGAGATGCTCTTCTTTACGGGTGAAAAAGAGGAAGCATTGAGGCAGCTTGAGCGATTGGAGAAAGTTCTGGACAAGCGCCGTGTAGAGTCAGAAGCCCGTTTTGAGGCTGTCAAGAAATACCACTCCAGTGAAAAAGAGCGGGTCGCCATCGAGACCATGTTCTTCAATGAAGGCAGGCAGCTCTACGCAAAAGCCTATATTGACATCGGTGAGCTGTGCCACAATCATGGCTGCTATCAGGAGAGCATCGCGTGCAACAAGAAAGTGCTCGAAGTAAATCCTGAAAATGCAGACGCTTATTTCATGATAGGCATCAATCAATTGTCGCTCAACCACTACGAAACGGCGTCGCGCAATTTCTCCTTGGCGCTTCAGTATTCAAAAGACCAGGTCATGATGGGGGTTGACATCGCTTTGACTTTCGTCCTGAATGGCTTTGAGACCTTTGCCCTCGAAGTGCTGGATGCTATCTCAAAGATTGCTTCTCAGAGTGACAGCAGATTTGTCAAGAACATACCTGCCGCCAAGTCTTTGACATATTTGAAGTTGGGACACTCCGACCTGTTCTTGGAAAACTTCCGCGAAGCGTGCGCGAAGACTCCCCGCTTGGTGCGCAACGTCTATGATGGATACTTCCCCAAAGAACTCCCTGTAGCAGAATGGAGCGCTTATGTGGAAAAGGATTTGGACGCCTTCGTGAAGAAATTCAAGAAAGAGAGTCCTAATATAAAAGGAAAATAGTATCTTTGCACTCAAAATAAGTCAAAACGTTTTCATCATTATATGGTACACAATAATTTCAAAGGTTTGGGCATAGCACTCATCACGCCCTTCACAAAAGATGGCGAGGTGGATTTCACAGCTTTGCGCCGACTGCTCGATTATCAGCTCTCCAATGGAGTGGATTTCATCTGCCTGTTGGGCACAACAGCTGAGACACCAACGCTTTCAGAGAGTGAGCGCCAGCAAGTGAAAGACCTCGTGGTTGAGAAAGTGAACGGACAGGTGCCTATCCTTATGGGGTGTGGAGGCAACAACACGGCTGCAGTCGTAGAGCAAATCAAGAATGGCGACTTCAAGGGAATCGAAGGAATATTGAGCGTATGTCCCTACTACAACAAGCCTTCTCAGGAAGGGCTCTACCAGCACTTCAAGGCGATTGCAGCCGCAGCGGCAGAACGCAACCTCTCTGTGGTGCTCTATAATGTTCCAGGACGTGTAGGCGTGAACATGACTGCCGAGACCACCCTGCGCCTGGCCAACGAGTGCGAAAACATTGTAGCCATCAAGGAAGCATCAGGCAACTTTACCCAGATTGACGACATCATCAAGAATAAGCCCAATAATTTCGATGTGATTTCAGGCGACGACGGCATCACCTTCCCGCTTATCACTTTAGGGGCCGTAGGTGTCATCTCTGTGATAGGCAATGCGCTTCCGAAAGAATTCAGCCGCATGGTGCGCTTAGCGCTCAATGGCGACTACAACAATGCGCTGACCATTCACCACAAGTTCACCGAACTTTTCAAGCTCCTCTTCGTCGATGGCAATCCAGCTGGAGTGAAAGCTATGCTCAACGCGATGGGACTCATCGAGAACGAGCTCCGTTTGCCGCTGGTTCCATCACGCATCTCCACGATGGAGAAAATCTCCAACATCGTGAAGGAGCTAAACATCAAGTGCTAAGAAAGAATCATCAAAGCTCAAAGGCAGCAAGTCTTTGACCGACGATACAAAATAGATGCTCTGCGTACTGCAGAGCATTATTTTTATAGGGTGCCCTGCACGCAGCTCCGCCTCCAGCAGCACCTGCCGGCAAGCCCCGCAGGGAGTGATGGGGCGCGTACAGAAGTCGCCGTCCACACCGCGTGCCACAATGCAGATGCTCCTGATAGCCAGTTCTGGATAGCGCGAGTTGGCATAAAATACGGCAGTCCTTTCGGCACAGAGGCCCGAAGGGTAGGCGGCATTTTCCTGATTGCTGCCCGTCACCACGGTGCCGTCCTCCAATTCCACAGCCGCACCCACCGAAAAATGAGAGTAGGGCGAATAACTGCGATACGTCGCGCGGCGAGCCTCGCTCACCAGCAGGCGCTCAGCGTCCGTAAGCTCCGGCTCCTGTTTCACGCCCACACGAATATGGATATCCATCTCTTTCATGCTTGCAAAGATATACAATTCCGCCATTCCATCCAATCTTTTTACTCATATTTTTGTCTTTCGGTCTTTTCCTTTGTATGTGTGAAATAAATGTCGTAATTTTGCGACATACTTTACAAAGCATCTAAATCATATCAAATAATCTATGGCACTTAAAGCATTAAACGCTCGCACGGCTCCGAAGAGCCATGCACCTGAGAGAATTGTCCAGTTTGGAGAGGGAAACTTCCTTCGTTGTTTTGTGGATTGGATTATCTACAACATGAATCAGAAGACTGACTTCAACTCCTCCGTAGTGGTTGTACAGCCTATCGAGCGAGGCATGGTGGATTGGCTCAACGGCCAAGACTGCCTCTATCACGTCAATCTTCAGGGACGCCTGAACGGAGAGAAAGTCAACTCCCTCACACGCATCGACTGCATCAGCCGCGCCCTCAATCCATACAGCCAGAATCAGGCCTTCATGGCATTGGCCGAGCAGCCCGAAATCCGTTTCGTCATCAGCAACACCACCGAGGCAGGCATCGCGTTCGATCCGGCCTGCAAGCTTGCCGATGCACCCGCATCCTCCTATCCTGGCAAACTCACCCAGCTGCTCTATCGCCGCTTCAAGGCCTTCAATGGCGCAGCAGACAAGGGTTTGATTATCATGCCTTGCGAATTGATATTCCTGAATGGACACCACTTGAAAGAATGCATCTACCAGTACATTGAGCTCTGGAAAGATGACTTCGGTGCCGACTACGCAGCCTTCAAAGAGTGGTTCACTAAATATAATTATGTCTGCGCAACGCTGGTTGACCGCATTGTTCCGGGCTTCCCACGCAAGGAAATCGCAGAGATTCAAGAGAAGATTTGCTACGCCGACAACCTTGTTGTGCAGGGCGAAGCCTTCCACCTCTGGGTTATTGAGAAGCCCGAAAACATGGATATCGAAGCCCTCAAGGCAGAGTTCCCAGCCGAGAAGGCAGGACTCAATGTCCTCATTGCTCCCAGCGAGAAGCCTTACCACGAGCGCAAGGTGACTCTTCTGAATGGCCCTCACACCGTGCTCTCGCCTGTGGCATACCTCAGCGGCATCAACATCGTGCGCGATGCCTGCAACCATGAGGTCGTGGGCAAGTACATCCACAAGGTGCAGTTTGAAGAGCTGATGCAGACGCTCAACCTTCCGATGGAAGAGCTGCAGCAGTTTGCCACCGACGTGCTCGAACGCTTCAACAACCCCTATGTCGACCATCAGGTCACCAGCATCATGCTCAACTCTTTCCCCAAGTACGAGACACGCGACCTCCCCGGCGTGAAAGTCTATCTTGAGCGCAAGGGCGAACTTCCTCAGGGCCTTGTCTTCGGACTTGCCGCCATCATCACCTACTACAAGGGTGGCACACGTGCCGACGGAGCTCCCATCGAGCCTAACGACGCACCCGAAATCATGCAGATGCTCAAAGACCTGTGGGCAACCGGCGACACTCAGAAAGTGGCAGAAGGAGTGCTTGCGGCCGAGAACATCTGGCACGAGAACCTCAACAACACCGTGCCAGGACTCACCGCACTCGTCAAGAAAGACCTCGACCTCATTCAGGAGAAAGGCATGCTCGAAGCCGTCAAGACCATTCTTTAAGGCTTCACCACATACAAAAAGAATAAGGGGCTGTATCATTGCGATACAGCCCCTTGTTTCTGGTTGTCTGTCTCCGTTAAATCAGCTCAATGCTTCTCTTCACGAAGTTGTTCAGCGCCTCGCCCCTCAGCAGGCCATTCTGCAAGAGAGCCAAGTCAATCAGCTGGCTCACCACCTCAGCCTTCGCGTCCTTGATGCTCTGCTTGATGAGCGGGTGATCCGTGTTCAGCACCAGGTTCAGCATCGTAGGCATCTCGCCATAGAACGCCATGCCTGGCTGCAGGCGCGACATATCCTTCATGCGTCGCATATACTCGCTCTGCGTCATGATGACAGGAGCTGCGCCCTCGCCCAGAGCCTGAGGCTCCACGTTGAACTCAATCTTCTCCAGCTTCGGCAGCGCGTTCTTAAACGTCTCCGTCAGCGCCTTCTTGTCATCCTCAGGCAGCTCCTCCTTCTTCTCGTCGCTCTTCACAATCAGTTTGTCCACTACGTCAGAATCCACACGCGTGAATCTGCTCTTCTCAAACTTCTCCTCAAAGAGGTTGCACATAGCAGGATCCAGCTGGCCATCCATCAGCAGCACATTGTAGCCCTTCGCGTTCGCAGCGGCAATATAGCTGTACTGGTCATCCTTATTGTTCGCGTAGAGATAAATCAGATTGCCGTCCTTATCCGTCTGCTCGCCCTTAATCAGCGTCTGGTACTCCTCAAACGTGTACTTCTTGCCCTCCGTGTCCTTCAGCAGCGCAAAGTTCTTCGCCTTGTCATAGAAGTCCGTCTCGCTGAGCATTCCGTAATTGATGAAAATCTTGATGTCATCCCACTTCTCCTCAAACTGCGCGCGGTCGCTCTTGAAGATAGATGACAGCCTGTCGCTCACCTTCTTCGAGATATACGTGGAAATCTTCTTCACGTTCGAGTCGCTCTGCAGATAGCTGCGGCTCACGTTCAGCGGAATGTCTGGCGAGTCAATCACGCCATGCAGGAGCGTCATGAAGTCAGGCACGATGCCCTCCACATTATCCGTCACAAACACCTGGTTGCAGTACAAGTTAATCTTGTTCTTCTGAATGTCCAGATTCGTCTTCACCTTCGGGAAGTAGAGAATGCCCGTCAGGTTGAAAGGATAATCCACATTCAGGTGAATCCAGAACAGAGGCTCGTCGCTCATCGGATAGAGCTTCTTGTAGAACTCCTTATAATCCTCATCCTTCAGCTCGGCAGGCTTGCGTGTCCAGAGTGGGGTAGTGTCATTAATCACCTCGTCCTCATCCGTCTCCACGCTCTTCTTCTCCTTGTCGTCCCACTTCGTCTTCTTGCCGAAAGCCACAGGCACAGGGAGGAACTTGCAGTACTTGTTCAGCAGCTCGCTAATCTTATACTTCTCCAGAAAATCCTTGCAGTCATCATCAATATACATCACGATGTCCGTGCCGCGGTCAGCCTTCTCTGCCTCCTCAATCGTGAACGAAGGACTGCCGTCGCAGCTCCACTTCACAGCCTTCGAGCCTTCCTTCCAGCTCTTCGTGATGATTTCCACCTTCTTGCTCACCATAAACGAAGAGTAGAAGCCCAAGCCAAAGTGGCCGATGATGGCATTCGCATCCTCCTTGTACTTATCCAGGAAGTCATTCGCGCCCGAGAAAGCAATCTGATTGATGTACTTGTCAATCTCCTCCTCAGTCATGCCGATGCCGCGGTCGCTGACCGTCAGCGTGCCAGCCTCCTTGTTCACCGACACGTGCACCGTCAAGTCGCCAGCCTCCTCTTTCAGTTCGCCCTTGCTGGCCAGCGTCTTCAGCTTCTGGGTGGCATCCACCGCATTGCTCACAATCTCGCGGATAAAAATATCATGGTCGCTATAGAGAAACTTTTTGATGACGGGGAAAATATTCTCAGTCGTAACCCCGATGTTACCTTGTTGAGCCATAATGCTATTTTTGATTGATCAATTTACAAAATTAAATACCATCCTTCATCAAGAGCAAAAGCAATGCCAGCCATCATGCCAACTGACATTTTGTCGGAGCGTCCACACATTTGTCAGTGTTACGTTCCCCCATCCCAAGCGGTGTCGTCTGCTGTCGGTTCATGATTTATGGTTCATGGTTCATTTCAAAACACATCGCGCAAGCCCCGAGCCACTCAAGGCTCTACTATTTCTGGGCTTTGCCCCAAGATTTTTATTTTTTTTTGATTGATTTCTTGCGCAGCAAAAAAGCCACTCGATAGCCGCTCAAGGCCTTTCTTCGTGCTATTGACTCCGTCGAGCTAAAGGTTCGTGCTATTCGTTTTCGTCCGAAGTCCGAAAACAAGAAACGGGCAGCCATTGTGTTGGCTACCCGTTTCTTTATAGAGTGATGTATGTTGTCTTAGAGGGAGATGTTCTGCAGGAATGAGATGAGCACACCTGCTGCAACAGCTGAACCAATCACACCTGACACGTTGGAAGACATGCAGTAGTTGAGCACGTGGTTCTTGGGGTCGTACTTGGTGGAAATCTCGTTGCAGACACGTGATGCCATTGGCACGGCTGAAAGGCCGGTAGCACCAATGAGCGGGTTGATCTTCTTCTTGGAGAAGAGGTTGGTTAACTTCACCATGCAGATGCCTGACGCGATGGAGAGACCGAAAGCGAAGAATCCGCCTACCACGATGCCGATAGTAGTCCAGTTGAGGAATGCCTGTACGGTCATGGTTGCACCTACACAAAGACCAAGGAACACGGTTGCGGTGTTCATGATGGAATTGGAGATGGTGTCGAAAAGACGGCTGGTGTCTGAACCAATTTCCTTCAAGAGGTTACCGAACATGAGCATGCCGATGAGCGATACTGCTGATGGCACGAGCAAGGCCACGATGGTTGTCACTGCGATTGGGAATATAATCTTGATGACTTTCTCGTTCTTGATCTTGTTGGCTGAGGGGAAGAGCTTGTCCTGCTCTTTCATGTTAATCTTCAGTTCCTTCTCAGAACAGAGCATCTTCACCACGAGTGGGATGATGACTGGTACGAGAGCCATGTAGCTGTAGGCTGCAATGGCGATAGGAGCCAAGAGGTGTGGAGCTAGCTTGATGGTGGTGAAGATGGCTGTTGGGCCGTCGGCGCCACCGATGATGCCGAGTGATGCAGCTTCCTTGATGTTGAACTGTCCTGATGCCACTGCGATGATGAGCACTGCGAAGATACCCATCTGTGCGGCTGCACCGAAGATGGACAGGCGGAGATTGCGCAGCATAGGACCGAAGTCGGTGAGGGCACCCACGCCCATGAAGATGACTGGAGGCAGGAAGCCTGTCTTGATGAGCATGTAGTAGAGGAAGTTCATCAGACCGAGGTCGTGCGCAATCTGGGGAAGCGACATTTCCCAGATGTTTTCTGCCAGCACTTTGCCTTCTGCGTTGATGATGCGTCCAGCTTCGTCTGCCTGATACACGCCCATGTCACCGCCTGGGAAGTTGGCGATGAGCACGCCGAAGGCAATGGGGATGAGCAGCAGGGGCTCGAAGTGCTTGACGATGCCGAGGTACAGGAGCACAAAGGCGAGCAAGTACATGACAAGGTATGTACCATTGGCGGCGATGATGTCGCTGAATGCCGTCATCTGGTATATGTTATTCAGTATTTCTTCCATTTGTTGTTCTGTGTAAAGCGAGAAGTGAATTGCGGATAATCTATGTTGCAGACATTCCCCGTCACTTGCTCACTTATTAATAATAGGGTTGTTTTCGCTTCATGAAGCCTGCTTATACAAGCTTCATGATTGGGTCGTCCTCTTCTACTGAGTCGCCTGAGTTGACGAGGATGGCTGTGATGGTGCCTGCCTTGTCGGCGCGGATGGCGTTGAAGGTCTTCATGGCCTCGATGTA
>AUXO013756507.1_pt1 | contig 10067 bp, 13 predicted proteins | sample 768731 | NCBI WGS metagenome assembly AUXO01 (sample SAMN02715735, study PRJNA202380) | gut metagenome | biome: sheep rumen | host: Ovis aries | place: New Zealand: Palmerston North | reverse complement strand
GGATAAAGGCGATGAGTCATTTGCAAAAGAACTGGTCGATCCGGAGGACAACCGGTCCCTGTACTTCTCACTGAAGTCGGTGAAGCCGGCAGCCTCTTCGATGGGAGAAGAGATCGCCCAGTATGCCACCAGCTTCATCGGAAAGATCCCATACATCTGGGGCGGAACGAGTCTCAGTTATGGGGCCGACTGTTCCGGCTTTGTTCAGAGCATCTACAGGTCCTTCGGAATCAACCTTCCGAGGATTGCACAGGACCAGGGAGCAAACGGTGAAGTGGTTCCGGATGTGTCTGACGCTCAGCCGGGCGATGTGGTCTACTGGGGAAGCAATCCCCATGTCGGCATCTATCTGGGCGACGGCAAGGTCGTTCACTGCAGTGGCCATTCCTACAACACAGCGGAGAATCCGGGGACAGGACCTATGATCAGTAACGTGGACTTCATGCCCATCACATCGATCCGGCGTTACATCATCCTTCAGGATGATAGCCAGGGAATCGCGGAGACCGGCTTCCGGACAGACGGGACCGAGTATTCGCAGAAACAGATGGAACTGATCTGGGCTATCGTCGCACAGGAAGACAACGGCTCCTACCAGGGAGCACTGGCAGTCATTTCCTCGGCGATGAACCGGACCGAGTCAAGGAACTGGAGCTATGAAGGCGGCAATGCCTTAAGCCAGCTGACGGCACCCGGCCAGTACTGCTATTCCATGGACAACTACTGGAAAGCAAGGCTGAACGGCAATGTTCCGGACTACGTAAAGCAGGCGGTTGATGACTGCCTGAGGCACGGCGTCCGCAACCATGAACACACCAGCTTCCGGAGCAGGCAGGGAAAGGTCACCGGGGCAAATGCAGTGCAGATCGGCGGAAACTGGTTCTTCGGCACATAATGGTAGAAATCTGTTATACTGACAGCAGAGTGAGCAGCCTTATGGATAATGACAGATGTTATCGCTGAAAGGAGATCCGAATGAAGAATCCTTATGTTACATTTCCGGATGAGACAGAAATTACCCATTCTGACCTTCTGCCAGATGGGACTGTGAAAGTTTACGTGGAGACACCGGTAGACGACGGCTTTCACAATGCGACTTGCATCCTTCCATCCTATGATTGGATCGATATTGAGGGGTATTCGCAGGAAGAGATGAAAAAATGGGATGAGTTTATTCATCACAATGCGCATATCATTCTGAGCCTTGCAGCGGAAGGAGGATTCGAGCGTGCCACAGCTGTTTAAATTTGGCGGATATTGCATATACTTCTGGTCCAATGAGAACAAGCCTCTGGAACCGGTTCATGTCCATGTCGCATATGGAAGACCTTCCAGGACTGGCACGAAGATTTGGATCACAAGTGAATCCCGTGCACTGCTTGCCAACAATAATTCAGGCATCCCGAAGCCGCAGCTGAACTACATCATCCGTTTTATCGAAGCAAACAGCCAGATGATACTGGAGAGCTGGGCTGAGCATTTTGGACAGATTTCATATTACTGCTGATTAACTGCATACTCGTAATTATTTGGAAGAGCATCGACCTTGAGGCCGGTGCTTTTTTCGTACCTGAAAAGGAGATGACAAAGTGGACAGGAAGAAAATGAGAGCCTATATCCTGATCTTCTGTGTCTCTGTCCTAATCTCCATCTACCTTCCGATGCTGATCGATTCCATATCTCAGCGGATGGTGGACGGGATGGTGAAGGAGACAGAGGAGACGGAAGCAGTGACGGAGAGCGGTCCCGGAATCGCAGGGACGCTGCCGGGAATGAACAGGGAAGAGACAGATGGTGGTCCTGATGAATCAGAGACCGAAGGCCGCAGCATGCAGGCCGGAAAGGAGGAGGCAGAGTTGAGGGACGGACAGAGGACGGAGACGGATTCTCCGACAAGCGTTGCGGAAATCCAGAAGCAGAAGGAGGAGAGGGATGCCGGACTTCAGAAGTTTCGTCAGTCTTTTCATCCGGAGATCACGGAAGCTTATTCCGGAGTTCAGGAAGCCTTCATCGGAGATCATGCGGTCGAGTTCGACCATGCCATCGCAGACCATATCTACCAGGCTTATGGAGATCTCTACAACGTGACCCGAGTAGAGCTTATGGAAATGCTGGATGAGACGAACGATGAGATCCGCTGTATGGTCCGGGTCTACACGAAGTCAGGAGACAGGAATTATTCCCAGGACTATATCGTCGTTTACAGCAAGGCATACGACTTCTACAGCGTCTATGCCTACAACAGGTAAGGAGGAAACGGACATGTATCCAAAGAGGTCTAACAACAAGCCGATTCTGATCACGGTCGGTGTCATGGCTGCAGTTGCCGCAGCTCTAATAGCCGCCAACGTGATCGTAAAGAAGCCGAAGAAGCCGGCAGAGACGGAAGCTCAGAAGCACAGCGTTCTCATCTACAAGAGTTCGGACGGCAGCATCGAGTATGATAAGAAACTCTTCAAGAGCGAGGATGACGAGAAGCTGATGCTTTCCGCTGAGCCGGAAGAAATGATCGCCCTGGTGGTCCATCCGGTCGAGGGCAAGTACTTCGATGATGTATCGATCAACGCGACCGGTGACATCTCCACCAGCTATTCCTATCTGGTCAATGATGCGGATGGGGACAACAAGAGGATCAACTTCGTCATGCCGGACGAGGACATCCTGGTCAATCTGAAGTTCACGGACAGGGAGAAGGAGCCGGAGGACAAGGTACCGGAGGAGCAGACGGAAGCGGAACCAGCAGTCGAGACTCCGGAGACCAATCCCTACAACCTGACCATCCATGGGCTGACGGCATCGATCCTTCAGTCTTACAGCGGACAGTTCGATGACCAGACCTTTCTTCAGCAGCTGGGCGATCAGCTTCACATCAGCTCCGCCGCTTCCGAATACCAGGGTGTTACGGACGTGACTTTCTCGGAAGAGGAATACAAGAAGGAAGACGGAGACGACCAGGTCTACCATTACATCTATTTCAACAATGATCCCAGGTGGGAGGCTCTTGCCGTGTACTACCCGAAGGAGAAGAAGTATCTCTTCACCGAAGTGGAACGGGAAAGTGAGACTTCCCAGAGCGAGACTCAGTCAGAGACTCAGCCGGCTGCCCCGCCAAATACCGGTTCGTATTCAGGCGGATCGGGCGGAGGCTACAGCGGCGGAAGCTATTCCGGCGGTTCCTCCGGTCAGCAGGAAGAAGTGACCATTTCGTTTGATATCCTGCAGGTCTCGACAAACCTGCTCAAGTTTGTCGGAGGCAAGGATCAGTTCTACGACAAGGTATTCGATTACGTGCTGAAGAGCGGAAAGACAGGCGAGATGGTCGGCACCATGAGCAGTTATGAACTTCAGCCGGATCAGAACAGAGTCCTGTTCTCCATTGAACTGAATACTGGAGAGACGATCGAAGGAACCTATGACAAGGCAGCTGATAAGTTTTCCTTCAGCGGCCTTTAATTCTGAAGAGGAGGAAATGCATGGACAAGGATGAGAGAAATGGTTTCCGGCAGGAACCTTCTCAGGAGGAGAAGAGACCGCTCAAAGGATTCAGAAGAAAACAGTTTATTCGAAGACTGGCAGGGAAAAGCAGTCAGGATGACAGTCAGGAAAATCTGCCACCGGGTGAAGAAGACAAGAGAAGACGACGGAGAGTGAAGCTGGCGACATTTGGAGCTGCAGCCTGTACGGTCCTGTTCCTTGCCACAGCTGCGGAGATAGCCAGAGTGCCTGATACTGACAGCTCAGGTCCATCCACCGCCCAGGTGATGAGTGAACTGAGTGCTGCGGAAACTGCCAGTTCAACCAGGTGGTCGGATGCACTGGGGACTGAAGCAGCCTTGCCGCAGACAGAACTTTCAGAAGAGCAGAGGCAGGAACTGATCCGCCAAGGCCAGGAGTCCATGAAGGACCAGATCTTCGGGGACGGAGATGAGAGCGGAATCAGCCCTTACCTTACGATCACCGGAATGACGGACAAGGAGAAGAGGGATGCCGGATTCATGGAATCCGACTTTCTCAGACAGGCGGGGCTTTTCCTGAAGGATCGCGGAATCAGCACAAAGCGGATCATTGTCGAGAATCAGATCGACAGCTCGCTGCCGGACGCAATGGCATTTCAGGGGAGACTGGAGAAGCAGGACAGCAAGAGCTTCCGCTTCATTCTCTTCCCGAAGATGCCGGGCGAGTACATCTTCCTGATCGAGGAGAAGGAGACGGAAGTACAACCTGAGACGCTGACGACAGAGACATCTTCTGGAGCAGACAGTCAGAACAGCGGACAGCCAGCCCAGAACGCGGTACAGCCCCAGACTCAGGCACAGCCTCAATCCCAGCAGGAAACGGACAGCGGTTACGATGCCACTCAGATGAGCATCAGCTCCGTACCGGAAGAACTGCTCAACTACCTGGATAACCGTTACGTCTTCCAGTACAGTCTTTACGACTATCTTTTCGGAAAAGGAAAGAAGGACGTGAATGGTGCTGAAGTGACGGATTACTCAATCGACGCAGGTACCAGGCAGGCGACCATCCGGCTGAAACTTGACGATGGTTCGGCACTAACCGCAGTTTACAGCAAGGACAGTGGCAAGTATTCCTTCTCCTAAATACAGCCAAAGCAGGAAAGCCGCTGAGAAAGCGGCTGATCAGCTGATGATGAAAAACGGGAGGAGGAATGGATGCAGACGTCATACTGGTTTGTGAAGGAATCGGCAGAAATGTCTCTGACGATCCGGCTGCCGACCTGAGAACATTGAAAGAGCTTAGGCTCATTTTCAAATCAGGAAAGATTCTTTACGGAGAGAGAGTCTTTCCGCTGAAGATGAAAAACCAGAAATTCAAACAGAAGAGACAGGACAGGGCAAAGAACGATGCTCTGGAAAAATGCTGGATCCTTGGCAGATATGCCGAATGGATCTTTTTTATTGCCCAGCCGAAAACGCTGATCAGGCTTCTCGCTGTGAAAGGGGTAGCCGCTTCGGATATGGCAGAAAGTGAGCTGATCGAACAGCTGGGACAGAAAAGGAGGTGATGGACCGTGAACGATTTTAATTTTCTGAGGGGCCAGGGGATTTTCCCCTGATGGATGGCTGGTCTGCCAAAGGCGTATCTTGCTCCCTCAACGTACTATTTTTTGAAAAAATACGGAAAAATATCGAGGAAAACATGGAGGAAAAAAGACGATGATGGTATTCGCTTATTATCCGGACAGACAGGAAGGCTGCCGAACAAACAGGATCACACTCAGACTTACGGATTCTGAGATGCAATGGATCAAGGATAGCGCCTGGAGGTCAAGAATGAGTCAGGCAGAATTCATTCGGTCCAGAATATTCAGCTCCAAGGTACCGCAGGTTCCGGAAGAGCTGAAAGCCCTTCTCCATAAGCTGGACTACAGTGTCAGCAAGGTAGGGAACAACATTAATCAGATTGCTCACAATTCCAATGCAGTAGGTTATGCCAGTAATCCAATGATCAGAAAAACACTGGGATTGCAGGAAGAGCTTGAAGAGAGGTGCCAGGAGATTTGCAACAGAATAGTGGAGTTCATACAGAATGGCTGTAACGAAGCTGCTTCGGATTAAGGAAAGAACGCATGGCGATTCATCGGGAGGCCTCAAGTCCGCATTGAAATATATCTGCAATCCTGACAAAGCGGCTCTGATTGGAGGAAATGCAGGGCAGAGTCCGGACAGGGCATATTCTGTGATGAAGAGAAACAAGGAGTACTGGAACAAGCCCGGCGGAAGTGCGGGATTTCATTATGTAATTTCATTTCCGCCGGGCAGCAAAGTTGATGTGAATACGGCTGCAGCCATAGCAGAAGACTTTACCCAGGAGCTGCTTGGCGGAAGATATTACTACACTTATGCTGTCCACACGGATCAGAAGCATATGCATGTCCACATCGTTTTTGATTCTGTAGCCATCGATGATGGAGCCAAGTACCATTCACCGAAGGGTGACTGGGAAAAGAGAATTCAGCCGATCTCGGATCGGGTGTGCCAGAAGCATGGACTACCTCCGCTGGAGTACGGGGAGGACAGAAAGTTTGTTGATTATGGAGAGTGGGTCTCCCGCAAGGAGAAGGAGCGGTTCAACAGGAAACATCCGGAGGATAGTCCAAGGGAGGTGAAGAAAAAATGGGAGAACAGTCATCCCTACATCAATCACTGGTTCGATCTGATCCGGGACGATATTGATGAGGCGATTCTGCGAAGTCCTTCCTACAGCAGTTTCCTGAAATATATGGAATCGCTTGAGTATACGGTCCGGGATGGTAAGTACCTGTCACTGACTCCCAAAGGAAGAGCAAGAGCGGTGAGGAGCCTGCGGCTTGGCAAAGGCTACTCGAAAGAAGAGATCCAGCAGCGAATCGAATATGTGCGTTCTCATCCGATCAGCCCGGATGACTTCAGAACGTACGGAGATATGGAGACGGTCCGCCGTCTCCTTTTTGCTGCCAGGAAGAAAGACAGGAGGTGGCATATGAATGAGTTTCAGCGAAGTTTTTACAGGAGATGGCGAAATACCTGTCTGATCCGGAAGCCTGATTTCAGAGGCAGGAGGGGCAGCAGGACCATTGTCCTGAGTCTGGAGGAGCTGACCGACAATCTTCAGTTTCTGATCCGGGAAGATATCCGGACTGAAGAAGAGTTGGTCAGCAGAAGAGCTGACTTTGGAAATGAGCGGAAAGCCGTCCAGTCGGAGCTCTCCTCTGTAAAGACACAGCTCTACCGGAATGACATATGCAGGAAGGTAAAACGCAGAGAGACCCTCAGGGAAAAGTTCTGGCTCAGCGCGGATGAGCAGGAAGAACTGAACAGGCTGGATGAGGAGATCGGGAAGGTAATGCCGGTCAGTCAGGCGGTCCGCTACCGGAACAGCCTGATCAACCGAAAGGCCGCCTGCCTTGCGCAGCTGCGGGAACTCAGAGAAAGGGAACGCCTGGTCAGGAATATCGAGTGGCAGTTTGAAGATGAGAAAGCTGGAAACCTTGACCGGGGAGACTACAGGGAGATGCAGCGCAGGCATGAGGAAGAACTGAAGAGACAGCAGGCTGAAGAGGAGAGACAGAAGAAGCAGAAGAAACAGGCTGGCGCGGAAGAGATCGGCCGGACTGAGCATGCTGAAGAAAGGAGCAGGAAAGATGGAAGAGAGAGATAAGGAACAGTTGGAGCAGACTGCAGGCAGCGAGGAAGATATCGTGATGCCGCCCAAGAGGGGAAGAGGCCGCCCGAAGAATGAGGAGCCGGATTCGTCTACAACTGCAGAGTCACAGGAAACCGGAAGACGGGAAGACCGGGCAGAGGATGCCGGTGACAGCCGGCCCAGCAAGGTAAAAGCAGCTTCTGCAGAAGAACAGGTGCAGGATTATCTATTTTCAGAGAAAGGCATTCAAATAATCGCAGAGCTTGTGAAATCACAGAATGAAGCACAGGCGAATATGATCCGTGCACAGACTGAATTTTCCAATCAGGTCATGGACCGGATGGATAACTACCGGATGCAGATAGCAACATTGCAGAGTGAGAGTGCAGAAAAGGAGAGGGCAAAGTTACAGTCAGATATCCTGTCAGCTCAGGACAGGCTGGATGAATATCAGGAAAACATCCATCAGCTCAGATTACAAATCGATCTGTTAAACCGGGACAATATGAAACTGACCAACAAGAATGAAACACTGATCGAACAGAATGAATCACTCAGGCAGCAGGTGAAGGCTCTGAAGAATCAGTGCGATACACGGCAGGAAAAGGAAGCTGAGGAATCGCCAACGCAGAAACAGGTGTCGCAGATTTCATTCCCACAGGAGGGATGGATTAAGCGAAGACGGAGGAGGCGTTTCCTGAAGAAAGTCCTTGAGAGTACGGATTTTTCGGATGATCAGAAGGAGGTGATCCGGAAAGCAGACGCCAGAGGCATCCCATTTGAGATGCTGGTTCAAATCTGCAACCCTGCTATCCAGGCGGCAAACATGGAGAGAATGATCACCTACTCCAAGGAGGGATGAGAGTGAAGAATGGAGAAAAAGAGACAGAAATGCAGGCCTCCGCCGCAGTCTTCTGGGAGAGAAAGTTTCCGGATAAGGAGCCAGTCATGAAGATGGAACCGTACATCGTGAAGGAGCTCCTGAGGGCTATGCCGGACGGAGTGGTCATGGAGATCTATTTCGATGAATAAGGAGAATGGGCTTGAACTGGTGCGGATCAGGATGATCCCGGATCGGACCCTGAGATCTTCGGAGCCTGTTAGCGGGGTCAGTGATGCCGTAAAGCTTCTGACCAGAGAGTTCGGGGACTTGGACCGGGAGATTCTGATGGTCGTCAATCTGACAAACCAGCTTAAGGTCATCAATGCAAATATCTGCAGTGTCGGGACACTGAACTATACGGTTGCACATCCAAGGGACATATTCAAATCAGCAATCCTATCCAATGCGTCCTGTTGTCTGATCCTGCACAATCATCCGAGCGGCACTCTACAGCCGTCGGAGCAGGACCTGGACATGACCAGGCGGATGGTCAGCGCCGGAAAGATCCTGGGCATAGAAGTGCTGGACCATGTCATCATCGGGAGAAGCGAGATGGAATACGTAAGTCTCAGGCAGGAGGGGCTTATGGAGACCGATGCTCAGGACTGGAAGGAAATGGAACAGGCTGCGGACAGGCAACCGGAACATAAACTGTGACGAAGATCGCGGCAGAAGGCCGGGGTCTTTTATTTTTGAAAAGAGCAAGGAGGAACACTACATGATGAACTTTAAGGATTTTTGTGACCAGATCGAGAAGAATGTCAGCAGCTACCTGCCGCCCCAGTATCAGGGGGCACAGATCAGGATACAGAAGAACCGCAAGGTAAATCTCGGTGATCTTGCAGGAGTGTCAGTTACTATGCCCGGTCAGGCATGCGGGCCGGTCATCTATCTGAACAACTATTACAAAGATGTGGCAAAAGGCAATATGACTATGAGCCAGGTCTTTGAAGGAATCGCGCGGGAAGGAACCGAATCGCTGGATAAGCTGAAGAACACGGAAATCGGCGGATTTAATCCCAGTATGCTCAGTGTCTGGTCTGCGATGAAGGACAGGATTTATCTCAGTGCAGTCGGACTGACAAGGAATAAGGATCTTCTTTCTACCGTTCCGCACAGAGAAATGGGGGATATCGCCTGCACTTACCGGATCCATCTGAAAGGACCGGACGGATCTGACGGAACGATCCTTGTAAATAATCAGATGATGGATACATTCCACGTCAACGAGGAACAGATTTTTCAGGCAGCGGTTGAAAACACTCTGAAGAATACACCGCCGACCCTCAACAGGATGTCCGTTGTGACCAGCTGCATGATGATGCAGCAGAGCGGACACAGGGAGGAAACAAAAGAGAGGCTTCTTGACAACAATCTGCTTGATGTCGACACCCTGAAAAAAGGAGAGCCTGAGGAACAGAATCAGAGCTCGAGAGATGAGGAGACCCGAAGTGAAGGCCATGACCAGATCAGCCTGGATGATGACCTTCCGCTCTTTGTCCTGACGACTTCCGCTATGACACTGGGAGCAGCTGTTGTCTTTGTTCCCAATGTCCTGGAGCAGATCCAGCAGAAGATGCCGGAAGGCTTTTTTGTCCTGCCTTCTTCCATCCATGAAGTCATGATCGTTCCAAGGAAGCTCGGAAGTGATCCCCGTCAGTTGGACGAAATGATCAGCGACATCAATGAGACCCAGGTCGATCCGGAGGACCAGCTGTCCGATCTCTGCCATGAGTATGACGCTGACAGGAAGATGCTGATCTGCCCGACTGCGCCGGAGCTGAACAAAGTGAAAGATGAAGAGCCGGAACTTGTTCCGGGCGTGAGCCTGTAAGAGGAAGGAGGACGATGGATATGGATACACGTACACCAAAGGAGCGGAGGAAGCTCATGAACCGGCTGATGGCATACAGGAAGGAATATTTCGTCCTGAGTATGCTGAGGCTTCTCTGGGACGACTATGGCTGGGAGGAGGTCTGACATGGATGAGGAACTGAAGCGGATCGAAGATGAGATCCGCAAGTCGAGAGAAAAACGC
>AUXO018717719.1_pt1 | contig 10068 bp, 13 predicted proteins | sample 768731 | NCBI WGS metagenome assembly AUXO01 (sample SAMN02715735, study PRJNA202380) | gut metagenome | biome: sheep rumen | host: Ovis aries | place: New Zealand: Palmerston North | reverse complement strand
ACAAGTTGCCCTAACCCGCCATTACTTCCCATAGTTGCAAGTGTAGGTATTTGCGCCCTAATGCTAGAATCAATACAAGCTGCACCTGCACCAATAGCCCCGCCAATATCGCCAGACATAATAGCGGAAATAGTATTGCCAACCCCTTGAGCAGCAGTTGTGACAGCGCCCATCCAGTCGGTAGACATTTGTGAAATCTGTATAGGAACACCAACTTGACTTTCAACCGTCATATAGGGCGCTATCAACCCGCCAATATAGCATATGCCCCGCCCAGTGATCCAGTCAACTTTTATAGTCAAGTCAACCCCACCGCGATCATATACTAAATCGCTTGGCAATTTAAAGTGTCCGAATGGCGGGATGTCTAAATCAACGTCTGTATAGGGTGAGCAATATACATAGTTTCCCCTATTCGCATTGGGGTGTGTTCCCGTCCATGGCAATGAAATAGAAATGTTTCTAGGTGTCAAAGAATTTATTCGCCCACCTTGCACGGGTATAGCCCAATAACCAACGTCAATATTGCTAAGTGTTGTCATTTGCCCCGACATGTCAAATGGCATATAAATGCACGATACTATATATTGGAATGGGTTAAATAGCGCTTTAAATGTGTCCTGCGTCATATCTTTCGCTACATTAGTAAGATTAATGTATTGCCCTACACTGTCAAACAGATAAACCATTAGTGACCTAAACTGATTAGCCGTAAGCGCGTAATAACCTACACTTCCCAAGCCACTACCCCCGCCCGATATAATGCCAACAACATAATAGCCGTCATAAATAGACCATGGGTTAGAATCCGTCATAGTATCATAACTAATTGAATTTTTTACGGGGTACATAGCATCGAATATAGAACCGTCTTTTGCGCTAGCACTTCTAAGAATGTACTGCGAACTACTCCCAATACTATTACGCCATGTAGCCAGTACGTCAATAGAACAATCCGCGCGCCAGTGCCCGCGCTCAAAAGTCCAGTTGTCAACAAAGTAATATCTGTCAAACAGTGCTACATAACAGTGGTTTAATGTAGCACCCCCGCCATTACCAAAAATTTGTGTTCCCGCAACGTCAACGAAAAATGAGGGTTTTAAGACACTACATTCTTCTTTTAGAGTAACGGCTAGCGTTAGCCAATGACTACCGCTAGCCCCTCGAAAAGTAGAATTATGTCTTTTATATACAGTGCCAAATTGAACATTAAAAGACATATTGTAACCCCTTATTAATCAAGCATAATAATAACACAGTTTTCAGTGTTATCATTTAAGAATCTGAGTGTATAATGCCAATACATATTAGTGTACCCGCCACGCGCATTGAATGGGCTATTAGCTTGCCACTGGTTAATGGTATTAATCATTGCACTTTCTTCATCAAAGAGAACGCCGAACACGTTATCAATATCTACCACTGTATGTGTTGCAGTTCCGCTAGCGTTAATGTGCCCGCAATCTGCATTAATCGCAAGCGGTTTTTTAATATCTTGCCAGAATGTAACCTTTTCAAAGTCTACTTTCTTAAGGTAGTTATCGTGAAAAATAGTAGCGAATGCGCTAGTTTCCATGTGATTGACAAGCCCACTGTTAAAGTACACTTTCATTCTGTCTTTTGGGGTGTGCCTCATAATTTCCTTATTGGTAATATTAAGGTGGTAAAGTTTTGTTCTTTCCGCCATTTTGTCAATCAAATCACCAAGAAAACCGAAAAGCCACTGAACAAAAGGTTGGAAATTTGCGGGTTGCAATACGGTTTCAGATGTAAGTTCAGTACCCGCATAATCATTGTAAAGCGTAACCGCATGAATTACACTATCTGCATTATTAAGGGCGTAAGTTGCACCAATAAGATTAGCAACCGTTGAACGCTCAAGATTTTCCTTTGATTGTTCGATTGTATCGGAAACATTAGAAAGAATCATTGAAACAAAACGCCCGAACTCGTCACTATTACTAAAAGCCGTGTCTAGTTGGTCTCTAAACAGTGTTATGTGTTGCTGTAAAACATTTTCGCCATAGTAATTGGTTTGTAGTACTTTCGGCTTTTTAACTACATACTGGTCTACGCTTTCACCTTCGATAAGTTTAATTCTATCATCTTCTTCGAATGGTAAGTCGAGCGCTTGTAACTTTCTGATATGGTTACCCCATCTAGCCGTTGATACCTCAAGCCCCTTGAACCGTCTGTTATACGGTCGCACACTAAAAATAGTTCTTGTAAGCACCTGCGAAACTGCATTAAGCAGGTTATCATATCCCGTTAAAAGTGCTGTATTGGCAACGGAAACAAAAGACGCGCTGTCAACGGGTGTCTGTACCGCTGTACCCGTTGCAAGTTTCGTAATATCAGTAAGAACCGTTGCAAGTTGGTTAAATGATAAATCGTTTGCCATATTTCTACCTCTTATTAATCATTTGTGGGCGGGTTGATAATTTCCGCAAGAATATCATCTGTAGTTTGTGGTTGCGGTTGCTGAGTGGAATTAATAGCGCTTGTCTGAATTGCACTAAGAATCTTATCCAGTGTATCATTTGCGTTATAGGTTTGCGCGGGAACGGTCATCGCGCCCGCGGGCGCGGGGTTAACTAATTTCGGCGCGGGTGCAGGCGGGTTAGCGCCTACACTGTTAAGTGCTGAGATTTGACTAGCTGTAAAGCCCGCACGGGCGAGTGTAAGAATATCATTGTTTGTGAATCCCATAATTAAACCTTCTTTCTTAAATGTGTTTTGTTTGCAAATCCAGTTTTACCTTTATAAACCACTAAATACCAATCCTTAGTGAAGTAACCGTAATTATGGCAAGTATCGCCACTTTTGATTTTATCTATAAGGTTGTTATCGCTTACATAAGGATTATATCTTAATGCCAAAAAGTCACTAGCCGTACATTCATACTCACCCGAAATAGTTCTATCGAAACTATCTGCGAATGATACTTTAGACATATCATAAGTAGTGCTATGATTGTTATAACGCGGGCGCACAAAATATTTAATACTTGGTGCATTCTTAGCAATAACGCGGGTTGTCACCATATCATTTTTATTACCTTCTCTAATAAAAAGATTATTGGCGCTTTCAAAATAGATAATTCCTACATGGTCTACAACCCCATCATTGCCCCAGTCATAGAAAGCTAAATCCCCAATAGTAGGATTATTAACAATCATATTATTTTTACGGGCGTAATTAATATATTCTTGGCAACCGCATTCAGTAAGTCCAAGCGCGCTAACCGCATTAGCCTTTATAAAACAAGCACTAATGAACGTCATACACCAAGCATCGGTTTTCTTTACAGTGTAGCCCCTTGCAAGCGGTCTATGCGTATTGTAAATATTTAATATTTCACTATGTTTCGCGCTACCTTCGGTAGTTCCGTTGTAGCTTTCCGCAACTTTCAAAACATCATTAGCAGTAGCCATTTTCACTTCTCCAATAGTTTATCTATTAATGTGTCTATTCTAGTACTTAGTGCAAGGATTCTATCATCAAGTGTTTCCAGTGTCTTGTTAAATGTAACCGTCATATACAAACACATTGCAATAGGAAATCCCACACTACCAATTAAAGTTATAATATCATTGACATTCAAATCCGTTCACCTCACTTTCTGCATATAATAAAAGGGCGGGTTTTCCGCACGTGCCCGTGCCCGTTCGGGGTTTCCGACCCCTGCATATGAACAACCCCGCCCACTTATATTATAAACTGTTATTAACAAATTTTGGCTATTGAAAATGAAAAAATCCACCCTTTTAGGGTGGATCCTGGCATAGCTGCCCGCAAGTATTGGCTATTTCTGTAAAGTATATCTTTTAAAAAGCACTTGGCTTACTGCATCTTCGAAAAGAAATCTATCCTCATAATATGCAGTAACAAGAATCTTTTTAAATGCGTTTCTATATCTTTCTAAATCATCGGTTGACGTTGTAAAAGTTACGGGGCTACCGCTTTTATGTGTAGTTGCGTAATATATGCGTTTGGATTTATGAACGTATATTGTTATCTCTCCAACTGTTACCCTTGGTTTATACTCAATAATGCGTTCTCTCTGAATAGTACTCATATCAGTACCACTATAAAGGTTTTCAAGCGCCATCTGTCCAAAGTCTGTATTTTCCGATAACTTATATAAAGCAGTGTCCTTTTTTAGCTTGCTAATCGGGGATTTAGTAAGATTAATAATAATTAATCCCCTGCTATCATCTGTATAAATCATTTTCCCCTTTGTCTGCATACTAGCTATTTTATTAATGACACCAAGCCCGATAAAATACGGGTTGTCTATCGTGTTAGAGTTTGCACAACAAACCAATTTAACGGGTGCTTTTCCTTGCAACTCCCTATTACGGTTTACAGTTTCATAAACATTCAATAATGTTTCGTACTCTGATTTTATCGGCTTTGCGGTTGTTTCGGGGATAAATTCATCATAAAATATAACGTCAATATCGCTAGCATCAAAGCCCCTTAAATTAGAAAATGTGCTAAGGGCGCAAATATAACCAAAGGGTTTAATGGTTTCATCGTTTTCAATTTCCGCTAACCCTGCAACATTTTTAGCAACGCCAGTTACACCAATATTCCATCCATTATCAACGCATAACTGTTTATATGGCATAAACGCACTAGAAGATAATAAATCTGCTTGCACTTGTGTCCTTCTTAAATGAATGTATTTTAATCTATTCTTATAAATATAGTCCAAACCCCCGTAAGTTTTACCAACACCGCGCGCCCCGATAATAAATGTAAATGGATAGTTTAGATTCATAATAAATTCAAAATTCAGATACCCGCTATCAAGATATATATTTTTTTCATTCATATTCTATACCCCATTATGAAAAGCGGGCGGGAATTTCACCCGCCCACCAAAGAGAAAGAAACCATGAAATAGGATTAACCCGCATATTCAAGCATGATAAACTCGCGCCCGTTCTTAGAAACGCTAGACTTGACCGCTACTTTCATACCGCCATTAACAATATCATCTTCGAAAAATTCCGTAATATCGTTAAAATTGGAAATCGCTGTCTTGCTATTACTACCATACACCACGCCATTATCACCAAGCAAAGTAATAATGATTTTTTCTTTCTCGTCTTCTTCTGAATCATCATATACACAAAACGCGGTGACATTGATTGTGGTATCAATAGCATCTTTCAATTTCTGCACATCGGGCGACTTTGTAAGTTTGTACTGAAGTTTCTTATCACTTTCTACATTAGTACTGCATCTCTTAATCGTCATTTTCTTAATCCTCACTTTCTTTTGTTGACACTGTATTTTTTGGGTGCTTGCCCCTACTGATATTATAAACTGTTATAAACTTTTTTTAAACAAATTCAGCAAAGTACTGCACACTTTCCAGAACTCTTTTATAGTCCGCTGATAACCCTAATTGATAGGTAGATTCATTAATCACAACATTTCTAGTTACTTCTATTGAATTACCTTCTATTTCATGCTTTCCATAACTCTTTTCATCATTGTATATTAATTCATTTCCACCGCCTTCCCTAAATATAAAGCCATTTGTATCTATCTCTGTTATTCCTATATAGGGCTTAGTTTTTCTTTCTAAAAGAAAGCGTTCTAAACCCCCGTTGCGGGCTAACTCTTTAGCGCCCTTGATTTTATTGACACCTGCTATTGTTATGTGTAATTCCCCGCCAACCTCATAAGCGTATTTTTTAGCGCCCAGTGTTGCAAATCTATCATAACTCCCGTCACTTTCAAACACGCCCATATAATGTGTCACGCCCTTTTTATCTACTGCATACGCCCCGTTAATCTTACTTTGTTTCAGCGCTTCTTTGTTAAGTTCTGTAAAGTCTGCACTACCAATATATTTAACACTATCCGTATCACAATATACTGCAAATCTGCCAACTTTCCAAAGTGCTTTTCTTAAGTGCATTCTTGCATTTGCAGTTATCCATACACCCCACTGGTAAGCAACAAAAGAACGCTTGTTATACTTCTCTAGCAGTTCATCAATGGGGGTTTCACTTTCGTTATACTCCCCATCATCATATAATATAGACTGCTTGCACGGGTTTTCTACCATTAGCCCAAATATGCTATTTAGCAGGTTCTTTGACTTCATATAAAAATATTCTTGGCTTTCTATTCCCTTTAATTCTGTTTTGTTCTTATAATATGACCTCACTTCATTTTTTATAGCTTCGGGCAAGTGCCCGTATTTTGCGCTATAATATTCTAGCGGTACAATAAAACCTTCATCCCCCATTTCTTTAATGATTATTTTTAAATCAATATCAGTAACAGTGGTTTCCAGATAATCAGCGCTCAATATGCGCCCATTATCAAGCACGGGATTTACAACGTGTCTACACTTACTAAAACTAAGATATGGAAAGCCGTTATACCTATCATATTGGCAATATCCATATATAGCTATTCTAGCAATACACGCCCGTTCTCTTATAGCTATATCTTCTATTACATCGTCCATTGTTTTGATAAATGGGTTTCTTCTAAATTGCGTCATTGGGAACAAACTGTTTAGTATCTCATTCGGATAAGAAGAACAAATATCCATTGAATTTACGCCCTCTAGAATCCTATTTGTAAAGTACCTATTGGCGTGTACGTCACCGCCCCGAAACGCTTCATTTAGTAATGTGTAAACCTCTAACGAAAGATGTAATTGCACCTGCACTAGATTGTGTGCTATTTCCTTCATTGCCCGCTTTACATTGCGCCTAACATACCCCGTGCTTGTTAATGGTATCGTATAAAGGTTATCACCATCGCGATCTAATTCTATTTTTATGCAGTCGATAACCCCAAGGACATCATATAGACCATACATAATTTCATTTTTCTTAAGTGGTGTCCATGGGTAGCGTGTTATTGAATAATTGAAATCGTCACCGCTTAATTTCTTGTACTTGCTATTAAGGTTGCTAGTCCACCTTGACAGAGACATATTGGAATGAATATAGCTGCACCGATATTCAATAGCCCCCGTAACTGCTTTCAATATCTTATGGGGTTTTAAGCAAAATACATCTTCATTTTCAAATGTATATAGCCCGCTCAAAAACTGCATTTCATAAGATAGATTGTGGACATATATAACGACATAATCGCTTATACAAGTATCATTAATAGCGTCTACTATTACAGCATAACTTTCCCAAGTCCTTCCCATATATGCAATTATACGGTTGTGGTGCTTATCCGTAATTGCAAATTGCCATAGATACATTATAGAATGCAGTTCTTCATTGTGAATGATTTTACTTGTTTCTATATCAAATGCGCAAATTACATCCCTATAATATATCTTCTTTTTAGTGCCCTTGTTACCCTTGGGCTTTCTGACCTGCCCGCACATAGTAACAAGGGCTTTAATATCATTTCTTACGTCTTTGGCGCTTATTATTTCGGGTTGCTCTTCTCCCTCGCAAATCCTCATAATATTGTGATTTATAAAGTTCGCTTCTATCCCGTCCATGGTATATCTCGCTTTCAATAAGAGCTTTCAAACTCTTTACAGATTTATGTTTTCCTTTTGGAAAACTAATAGCTTCTATATTCTCTAAGTTATTGACAAAGAACATTAAATCTTTTTCTGTCTTTAGCATGGGTTTTAGATTCTTGATACCTTTTGACTTGGCTATTTTGAATAGTTGCGCTATTCTATCAGAATTATAATTCACCTCAACATTTTTAGTAACTTCATTATTCATAAAATTAAAAAATTCTTTCACGCTATCACTGTTAAATTTGTCTCCCATTGGGAAACGTCTGTTTAACGTGTCTATAACTTGCCCTAGTCTTTTATCTATCTTTTCCGCTTTCTCCCGTTCTTCTTTTATGTATACCCGCATTCCCTTGACAGTACTTTGTTTAGCGTCTATAAATCCTTTTAGTTCCGCAAGCCCGAAAGCAATAGATTCTTTATCGGGTAAACTTTTCAGTTTAGGAACGTCGCCACCAAAATAGTTTACTATGCTAGAGTTTCCGAAACCTTCATTTTTTAAGCGCTTTAATCGTTTTTGCGCCATATCTCTAAAGCGGGTGTATTCTTTTCGCAGTTCCTTTTCATCTAGTTTCACTAGGTTTTCGGGTGTATATTCCATAATATCACCTCAATTCAATGCAGATTGTATTTACTTTGCAGTTAAACCAGAAACTAGCAATATCACGCTTTAATAACGTGTTTGGTTGTGACAATAGGGCGCTCTTATTTTCGTACCATTGAGTAAAATACGCTTGTTCTTTGTAGCAGTTCATACCTATAACAAAATGGGTTTCTTTGTTTTCATCTGAATCTAACTTTGTAAGAAAAGATATTAACCTCATTCTTCATAGTCCTCACTTTCTGTATTATAGTAAAAATCTCTTTTGTGCCCCGTCTTTTCTGCTACCCAAACTATAAGTAACATTAACGCAAATCCCGAAACATGACCGCAAGCCCATATTAACATTAGTTCAATAGTTTCCATTCTTTATTAACTCCCTTCTAGTTTTACATTTCTTGCAAGTGCAAATAGTTACGCCATATTCAATTAATATTCTGTCTAACGCTTTAGACTTTGATTTAATATTGTGTTCATTTGCGTATCTGTCTATTACTTGCTCCGCATTGACAGATAATGAAAAAGCCCTAACGGTTGTGTTTTTCATACGTTATATACCTCTTTTCCGTGTAGGTTGTTCTTGCTATACCATACAAATTTATTCTGTCTAACTCTGTAAAGAACTTCACCCGCGAATATACCATTATAAGTTAAAACGCAAGTTGTAACTGTATCATTATAATCTGTATAGCGCTTTAATATGCGGGCACTTTCCCTTATTATATCCCAGTCGGGCAACTCGCCACGCTTATAGTCAATTAGTGATATGTCAATTCGAAACATGTCGTTTGGGTGGTACATACATATTTCAATATGTTGTGCTTGAGTAAATCGGTTTTGTTTAGTTTCCATGTTATACCTCACTTTCATATATTAACCCTACAATGTTTCACGTGAAACATTGTAGGGCGGGTTACACGTTACTTTAAATCATTGCATTCTAATCTAATAAGTTGCGTAAAATCCCAAAACTTGTCAAAGTCATTTTCTGATATAATACCTAAATCAAATAGGCATTCTGTATAACCGTCTAATTGTTTAGTCTCTGAAATAGTGCGTTCAATATCCTGCTTTAAATAGTAGTTGTGCTTTTCATCAATAGAAAACTGTAATATTTCTATTTGCACAAGTAAAATATTATAGCGGGCTTTATAAAGGTTATAGGGCTTTGCTAAATTATAGCGGTTAAATTCTTTCATCATGGTTTCATTCCTCGCTTTCTCCCCGTCAAGCCGTTAGGACAGCTATAATATTAAAATAATTGCTTGCTAGTATATAAATAGGATAATGTTTCATAATCTCTGTCAATCCACGTATTGACAATATAATTATTATCATTGTTAAAATGTGCAATAGATGAAATTAAAGCATTACATGAAATAAGCATTTTTGTAGAATCGAACTCTGTAAATGACTTTACTTTATCCATTGATTCACCAAAGAACATATAAGCCCTTGCATAATGACAACTACAATTCCCCTCAATATCGCACTGATTCATAACTATGCAACGTCTAAGAATATCCCTCGTTAATCTTTCCTCAGAATATTCAACTATAGTTGTAATAAAATTAGAATTACAATCCTCAAATACAACTGTTAACATGGCTTTCTCCCTTCTTAAAATAGCATTTTTTATTTACATTATACACTAAAGTTATAAACTTTTCACGTTGTTATGTAAACCAATTAAAATTTAACACTTTCTTAACAATGGCCAGATAAATTGTCTAAATACTTTACACAATACTGCACAATATAACAAACCCCGTTGTATTGTGCAGTTTTCACAAATAATAATTTCAGCATATTGCACAAAATACAGATCTAGCTGCACGGGCTAAATTTGTGCAAGATACACAAATCGTTCTATGTCAATGTACAAACTGCACAAACTTGCAAGCGCAGAAGTGTACACAATGCACAATAAAATGGT
>AUXO016405744.1_pt1 | contig 10068 bp, 11 predicted proteins | sample 768731 | NCBI WGS metagenome assembly AUXO01 (sample SAMN02715735, study PRJNA202380) | gut metagenome | biome: sheep rumen | host: Ovis aries | place: New Zealand: Palmerston North | reverse complement strand
ATCTTGACTTGTGAAAAAGCTTGATTTTACAAGCAATTTTAAGGTTTCAAGTCAACAAGTCAAGATAAATTTTTATTTTTAATTTTAATTAAAAAAAAAATAATATATAATATATAATAAAAAATATCATATTATATATAACTTAAATTCATCTTGACTTGTGGACTTGTTGACTTGTGGAAGGCCGGTACGGTAAAAAATGTATTACGGAGTATTAGGGATATCACGGAGTATTGGCTGAGTATTGGCGGGGTATCGTTGAGTATTTTATATCTTTGTACACTTTTTTGTGCATATGTACATTTTTTATGTTATGTTATATAATTGTTAATAAGGAGAATATAATTATGACAAAGACCGCACAAATTGCAGAAGAAGATAATTTAATAAGAATCGCCGCATATGCCAGGAACGGATTAAGCGAAGAACAGATCTGTAAAAACCTGGGGGTTGCTTTTAGTACATTCAGAAGAGCAAAAAAAGATCCGCAATATGGACCGGCTATTTGTGAAGCATTACGACGAGGGAAAGAAGTAGTTGATTTTGAAGTTGAAAACATGCTGCACAAAAGAGCGATGGGATATTCTTACGATGAAGTTAAGGAAGAATATGAGAATGGAATCCTGGTGAAAAGAACAGTCATAAAAAGAATGGTACCGCCTGACACAACAGCACAGATTTTCTGGCTTAAGAATAGGAAGCAAGAGGATTGGCGCGATCGTAGGGAAGTAGATAATACAGTTGCGCTTGAGAAGCTCGATGAAGTTTTAGGACAAATTAATGGTTGTGAGTAAATAAGTATATGAGCAAGGATTTGCGCCTTACATGGATAGATGCAGACACGGTTGCCGACGTGTTGAGATTTATAAAAATGCCTCATTACGAGATACCACACATTGATCATTTGCCACTGGTATAGTTATCTTATGTAAGGTGTAAATTCTTGCTCACATGCTTGATAATTAATATGCTTAATATAATTGAGGGATGTGGCGTAGGTCGGTAGCGCGCTTGATTTGGGATCAAGAGGCCGCGGGTTCAAATCCCGTCATTCCTACTGGTTTTTCATTTCTTCATGAAATACCTCCTCCCGTTACGGCGAATGGCTGTGGGTTCACACTTTTCTTTTTCACTTTTCTTAAGTGTGAATTAAAAGGGGCTTCAAAAGCCCCGACGGGAATTATTGCCCCATCGCCAAGCGGTAAGGCACAGCACTTTGACTGCTGTATTCGCTGGTTCAAATCCAGCTGGGGTAGTTCTGCTAGTATGGCGGAATCGGCAGACGCAACGGACTTAAAATCCGTTGATAGTAATATCGTATGGGTTCAAGTCCCTTTACTAGCATCTATGTGGCCGTTAATATCAACGGCCTTTTTTACAATTATTTTATAAGGATTAACGCTATGCCATTTACTAAAAAGCAGCAAGAGTTCTTTAATAATGCAAGCCACCGATGGAATTTTAAAATAGGTGCTACCAGGTCCGGCAAGACTTATGGTGATTTCTTTTGGATTCCTAAACGGATTAGAAACAGAATAGATAAAGACGGGTCTTCCGTTATTCTGGGTGTTTCTAAAAGTACGATTGAAAGAAATATCCTGGAGCCCATGCGGGTCAAGTGGGGGCAAGACCTGGTCAGAACTATATCAACGGATAATACTTGTTATTTGTTCGGTGAAAGGGTGCATTGCCTGGGTGCAGAAAAGATCTCCCAGGTCAGTAAGATCCGAGGAATGAGCATCAAGTATTGTTACGGTGATGAGGTTGCAGAATGGAGCCGGGAAGTATTTGAGCTTCTTAAGTCACGTCTCGATAAATCATATAGTTGCTTTGACGGTGCACTAAATCCAGAAGGACCTAATCATTGGCTTAAACAGTTCTTAGATTCTGATGTAGATATTTATAAACAGCATTATACAATCTTTGATAATCCGTACTTGCCAGAAGAATTTGTGGCGCAGCTTTGCAAAGAATATGAAGGCACAGTTTATTATGATCGGTATATCTTAGGCAACTGGGCATTAGCTGAAGGCTTAATTTATCCGATGTATGAAGATTGTTTTGCAGATGCTACGGGCAATACTCCGGAACAATACGCGTTATCATTAGACTACGGCACATTAAATGCATTCGCGGCGATACTGTGGGGAAAGTTTGGCCGTACCTGGTATGGCTTAAAAGAGTTATACTATTCTGGCCGAGATACCGGAATTCAAAAGACAGATGTTGAGTATGCGGATATGTTGGATGAATTCATTGGATCGCTTACGGATCTAGAAACAATTATTGACCCGTCGGCCGCATCATTCATTACTTTATTACGGAAACGTAAAGGAAAGTATAAAGTAGTAAAGGCTAACAATAATGTAGATGATGGAATTAGGGAAACCGCAGTTGCATTGAAGTCAGGGAAGATTAAAATATCTAAGAATATGTCGCACTGGCGGGATGAGGCTGGCGGTTATGTTTGGGACCCGGACTCATTAGTTGATAAACCATTAAAAGTAAATGATCATTTAATGGACGCCACCAGGTATTTTGTAAAGACAAAGCGTATATTAAATGTGCTTGAAGAATATAATTCACCATTCAGAAGGAGATAAAAATGCTATTAACATTCCAGGATTTTGAAAAGGCCACCGACAAGAAACAATTCATCAGTACGGCGATTGGCCAGCACTTAAGCAGTGAGAAATATAAGACCGCTAAATCAGCAGACGCATATGACCACCAATTGAATGAAACAGTTTACGATTATGTAAGATTAATATTCGATATACTAGGAACACCTATAGAAGACTTTACGGCGAGCAATAATAAAATTGCATCTAATTTCTTTCATCGTCTGAATACGCAACGTTGTACTTATTTGTTGGGTAATGGTGTGTCATTCTCAGACAATACTGATGAAGTATTTGACGAAGACGGAAACCGCACCACAATAGACCATACTAAAGAGGCCCTGGGCAAGAAGTTTGATAATGATTTAAAGTCGTTAGTCTATTACGGATTAATACACGGCGCATCATATGGATATTGGACAGAGAACGAACAGAAAGGAAATCGGCTGCATGTTTTTAAGCTAACCGAGTTTATAGAATTTCTTGACGAAGAGACCGGCGTATTAAAAGCAGGGCTTCGATTTTGGCAGATTGATAGCACAAAGCCGATGTTCGCCGTACTGTATGAACGAGATGGTTATACCACTTTTAAAAGCGAAAGCGGCTATGCTAATTTTGTTGAGGTTCATCCTAAGCGCGGATATAAGGTCATTATTCAGACAAATGATTTTGATGGCGATGTTATCGTCGGCGAAGAAAACTATAGTGATATTCCCATTATCCCATTTTATGGCAGTAAGCTAAAACAATCCACATTAGTGGGCATGAGGCCTGGTATTGATTCATTTGACCTAATCCGCAGTGGATTTGCTAATGATCTTTCAGATTGTGCCCAGGTATATTGGCTTCTTGAAAATTGCGGCGGCATGACAGATGCTGAGCTTGAGCGCTTCAGAGATCGTTTAAAGTTCAATCATATTGCAGTTGCCGATACCGATAATTCTAAAGTAACTCCATATGCGCAAGAGATCCCATACCAAGCCAGGAAAGAATATTTAGACCATATCAGGGCGGGAATCTATGAAGACTTCGGCGGGCTGGATGTTCATACAATAGCCGCGGGCGCAACCAATGACCATATTGATGCAGCATATCAGCCAATGGATGAGGAAGCCGATGATTTAGAATACCAGGTCACAGAATTTATTGATGCGCTTCTTAGCCTGATTGGTATTGAAGATAGTCCAGTATTTAAGCGCAACCGTATTTCTAATGAGAAAGAACAGACTGAGATGATTCTTTCCGCAGCTGACTACCTGGATGATGAAACTATCTTAAGCAAGCTTCCGTTTATTACTGTGGATGAAATCTATAAAATACTAGCAAACAAAGACCAGCAAGACAGAGATACTTTCACTACGGATAAGCCAGAGAATGCATCAGAAGATAATGACGATAAAAACATTGAGGAATAATATATGGCAGATTTAGGTGCTAAATCAACAGATGATGAAATTATTGCACTTGAGAAAGAACTAAAAGCGGTTTATAACAAAGCATATAAAGAAATTCTTCAAAAGCAAAAAGATTTTAATGCCAAGTATGCTGCGAAAGAAGCCATTCATTTAAAAGACGTAGCTGACGGCAAATGGACGCAGGAAGAGTTTGACGCCTGGAAGGCTGGCCAGGTTTTCCAGGGCAAGCAATGGGAAAGTAAAAAGAAACAGATCCTCGGTACAACATATAAAGCCAACACTATAGCAGCAGATATTATAAACGGTAAAACAAGCGGTGTATTTGCTTTTAATGCGAATTATACAGCATATCAGTTAGAGCATCAGGCCGGGGTTAATTTTAGTTTTGATCTTTACGATAAATCTACGGTTGTAAATCTTTTAAAGAATGATCCGCAGCTCTTGCCGCAATGGAAGATAGACCAACCAAAAGACTATACCTGGAATCAAAAGAAATTGCGGCGACAAGTGACATTGGGTGTTCTAGAGGGTGAAAGTTTAGATAAGATCGCTACCAGACTGGCCGATTCATTATCTACACAAAACTTTAATAAGATGCGAACCTTCGCCAGGACCGCAATGACTGGTGCGCAAAACTCTGGCCGCCAGTTTCGGTTAGAAGAAGCGAAAGCCCTGGGCATTAACGTAAAGAAAGAATGGATGGCGACATTGGATGCTCATACCAGAATGACGCACCGTAAGCTAGACGGACAGAAAGTAGATTTAGATAAGTCATTTGAAATCAATGGCTTGTCCATTCGTTTTCCTGGTGATCCTTTAGCAGCGGCTGCCCTGGTTTATAACTGCCGCTGCACAATGGTGGGTGATTTAGTAAATTATCCCGCTACTTATGATCGTTATGATAATATAGACGGGAAACGAATAAAGGGAATGACTTACGAAGAGTGGGAAGAAGCAAAGAAGAAAGGCGAAGACATTTCGCCGGTCCCGCTTACTTTTTCACAGGTTGGATTATATAAACAATCGGCCGAGCTTTTAAATTTATTTAAAGATAAAAAGATGTCTAATGTTTATGCTGATATCAAGAGTATGAATGTGACCGAAGGCAATAAGTTTTATAAAGAATTGCAGGGCATGGGCAAGCCTTCGGAAGTGTGGGCACAGTACGTGGCGGGTACTTTACCGGATGATCAGCTAGAAAAAATCGATCAGATGCTACAGGTTTACGCTGACAAGGCCGGACTGCTTGAAACGCCACTTGTAGAGCAATTCAAAAATAAAAAGATGTCCAATGTCTATGCGGATCTAAAATCTATCAATACTACTGTTGCTAATAAGTTCTATAAAGAATTACAAGGCATGGGTAAACCGTCTGAAGTATGGCAACAATATCTTGAGGGTAAGTTATCAAAAGACCAGGCTGCAAAGATTGAAGCCTATCTAAAATTATATGATCCTAGCAAGATGGCGGCGACACCCACGCCTGCGCCTAAAAAAGAGCCAAAGCCTTCTAAAGAACCCTCTAAAGAGCCGTTAGTAAAAAATTTGTTTGGAGACAACGTAAGTGATTTGCCGGCAGATTTAAATGATAAATTTTTTGCCACTTATATGAATGAAAAATGGCAACTTCAGCTTAATGGGTTTCCTACTGATAATGAAGTATGGAAGATGTATAAAGATGGTACTCTTCCAAAAGATATCTCCGATAAGATTGATGAACTTTTAACTAAATATGCTAAAGATAAAGGCCTTATAAAAGATACGGCTAAAGCAGCTACCGTCAATCCTTTAGCTAAGCCCGTTGTTGATATTAAAGATATTAAAACACTTGATGATGCGCAAAAAGCACTAAAAGAAGCGCAAGAAGCAATCAATGCGGCAGGGGCCGATAAAAAATTCATTGGTATTTGGCAAACTCCAGTTACTTATGCCGATTATGAAGCAAAGAAAGATTCTATTCAAAAAAAGAAAGACTATTATCTAAATAAAATTGCATACTATGAAGGCATCGGCAAAGCAGACTCTGCAAACATGCTTAAGGGTTATCTTAAAGAGCTTGAGGAATTTGAAAAAAATGGTAAAGCCTTTTCTAGTTTATTCAAGACTCTTGACGACGCAAAACAAAAAGTTGTAGATCTAAGCCCTAAGCCTAAAATAGGTGCAACTGGTAAAATATTTGATTTAGACCTGTTTACTGATAAAGTAAAGAAACTGGCTCATAACTTTACAAGTAAAGGTGCTGCAGATAAATTTCATAGAAAATATTTAGATTCAATATGGGATAACTTAACTAATGAAGAAAAATATGGAATTTGGGAATATACACGAAACTCTAATCCGATGAATAAATCGCTTTCAGGCTACCATGATAGTTGGTCTAGATCCGATTTTTTGGGCATAGGAAAAACCGTATGGGGGCATGAAGATTCATGGCGTAGCCTACCCAGCGTATTTAAGAAATTTGGTAAAGATGGTCATTGTACTTATCATAAAGCAATTACAGATACGACCAAAGCCATTGAAAAAAGTATATTGCCGGAAGGTGTCATGTTAGTCAGAGGATCTGATAAAGGTGGCTTCGCCGGAATGATTGAGGGTAATTTATTTAGTTATGAGCAAGCCGAAAAACTTTTAAATAAACCCGTCAGTGAAATTAATAAAGCGCTTAAGGGCCAGGTTATTCAAAATCATGCATTTACTTCAACGGGTATTGCCAGTGGAACCGGTTTCGGTGGATCTGTTGCATATAAAATTTATGCGCCTAAAGGCACTAAAGCTATTTATGCTGAGCCTCAATCTTATTTTGGTGATACTGTAGGTATGGATGCTCGCCTTTATAAAAAAGGGCAAAGCTATCACAGTGTAGGCGGTGAAGCTGAAGTTATTTTACAGCGCGGTACAGAATTCAGAGTAACTAATGTTACAAAATCAGGTGGGACTCTAGTTGTTGAAATGGAAGTTATTGCGCAGCCAGATTATTTTAAGTATGGCGATGAAGACACATACAACGCTGGCAAAACCAGGCATAAGAAATAATATAAAGGAGGATTATAAATTATGGCTAAAAAGAAAAAAAGAGAATTTTCGCCTATGAAAGGCCAGATGGCGGACCCAGAACAGATCTTTTGCAGAAACTGTGCTTTTAGAGATAAGACTATTATTAATATTGATGGCGATGAAATTCCAATAGGAATAACTCGAGATACGTGTGCTATTTATGTATCGCCTAATCTTAAACCTACAGAGATTTTATTACAAGATGCACCCTGTGATTATTGGGTGCAAGATAGGAGCGTAGCAGACTAATGGCAGATATTGTTATTACTAAAGATAATACTTTTAAAGTGTTAGATTCATTAAATGGTGCTTCAGAAAAAATTATGGAGACAATCGGGACGGCCGCCGAAAAATACGCCAAGGCTTTATGTCCAGTTGGAACAGTGGAAAGCACTGGAATAAAAGGCTATAGAGGCGGTACGTTACGAGGATCTATTACCCATGTCGTAGAAGTTACGGATAAAGGCGCAGGCGTTGCAATTGGATCTAATGTGGAATATGCACCATTTGTTGAACTTGGCACATTGGGTGGATTTGAAGGCTTGCCGCCAGAATGGGAGTCTTTCGAGGCACCGGCATCTAAAGGTAAGGCCCATGGAAAAGGAATTACAGCAAAGCATTTTTTAAGGGATGCGATTCAAGATCATATGGCCGAATATAAAGCAATTATTGAAAGCGAATTAAAAAATGCATAAAAATAAGCTCTTAGACTTTTGTCTAAGAGCTTTATAATTTAATCGTATTAATTAAGTTTTATGCTAAGTCCTTTAGCAGCGAGTCGCTTATTAATTGTGCTAACACGCTTGCAAACAACATGCTCTTTTTCACGTAATGTCTTAAGATATTGTGGACTATTTTCATAATATCTAATTTCCACATCATATTCATCGTTCCATTTACAACCGCGAATGGCCACACAATCAATATCTACATGGTCATCAATATTAAAAATCTGATCGATTCTTTCATAGCAATTCTTCATGATCTTATCTCCTCATTATATAATCTGTAATCATCGAGTGCCCAGGCTATCCAACTTTCAAAACCCTAACCGGCGCTAAGCTCGTCCAGGGCCCTTATTCATTTTTGTTGCCTGTTTATATTATAATATTACTGCATTTATCCCAATATGTACATATTTAATTGTACGGAAAAACTCATGAAAATTTATACCAATTTTTGTGCAGTATACATACCTGTTTTTATATGATATAATCATATAAAAAGGTACTCGAAGGCAAAGAATCGCCCCGAAGAAAAGGAGAGGAATTTATATGGCATTAACAAGAGCATTTTTAAAAGGACTTAATCTCACCGATGATCAGATGAATGCAATCATTGAAGCGCACACTGATACAGTTAATGGGATAAAGGCCGACAGAGATCGTTATAAGGCAGAAGCGGAAAAGCTCCCAGACGTTCAAAAGGAATTGGACGAACTGAAAGAAGCTGATTGGAAAGGTAAATACGAGAAAGAGCATACTTCTTTTGATGACTATAAAAAAGACATTTCTAAGAAGGAACTTGCCGCAAAGGTTAAGGCCGCATATCGAAAACTGTTGACAGCTGCTAAAGTCGGAGAAAATCATCATGACTCAATTTTAAAAGTCACTGATTTTAGCGCTATGAAATTAAATGAAGATGGCACGCTTGCAGATGCCGATAAATTAACCGATACAATTAAAAAGGACTGGGGTGGATTTATTACTACTACCAGGCGTGAGGGCTCAAATCCGGCGACTCCGCCAGACGGAGATAATGGCAAGCCTAGCGGAAGAGCGGCACAGCTCGCAAATAAGTATCATAATGGACTTTTTGGAAAAACAACGGAGGAATAATAAATGTCTTTTATTATGGATGGCCACCAGGGTGCAATCTATGCCCCGGGCTGGTTTTTAGTTAATAATGAAGATTGCTCTAGATTTACTAAGACAATCCCTCAGTCGCTCGCAACTACGGCAGCCGATGGAACTAAGTATGTAAAAATGGGAACAGTATTTCCGAGTAATGACGCAAATGCTATTGGCATTGTTTATGAAGATGTAGACGTAACTTCTGGAAACATGCCAGGATCTGTAGTTACTAAGGGTGAAGTTTATGAAGATCGACTTCCGCAAGCTGTCGATACATATAACTCCGCAACAGTAGCTTCTGGCGGAAATCCAAAAGAATTAGGGTTATATGAGAGAAGCGGAAGTTCTCCAAATTATGTATATACTCTTACAACGGATACTACTGCCGGTGCAGGTAAGACCTATTATAGCTACGATGGAAAGAAGATTGCATCTGCTGCAAAAACGGCGCTCCAGGCGCTCGGCTTTAAATTTGTAGATGCTGCCCCGGTTGTAACAAGACCGTACTAATAAGGAGGAAATTATTATGCCTAATTGGGAGCAAAATATTTTTGGATTAATTCCGGAAAGAGAATGGATTGACGTTGGCTTTAATGTTACACGTCAGAATGATCCGATCGATGGCCTGTTTGGCGATCTGAAAACCGATAATCTTATGGCCGAGTGGGAAGACATTGCGGCTGAGTATCAGATTCCTATGATGGCTCAGTTTCATGCATTCGATACTGAATCTCAGAAAACATTTAGAATTCCGATTGATACACATAATATTGAAAAAGGCCTTATTAAGGTCAAGCTCAATCAATCTGAAAGACTACGTGCACTTACTAACAGAGGTGTTCAGAATAATGCTCTTTATGATTATGTATTAAATGATGGAATTCGTCTTGCTGAGCAAGTCTTTACAAGATCCAAGGTTGCTAAGAATGAGCTTATGGCAACTGGCCAAGTTACAATTAAAGAAAATGATCTTGATATTACTGTTGATTATGGCGTTCCTGCTGCTCATAAGGGCCTGACGTTTGATGTTGGCGATGGTGCAACGGATGACCTTGCTACTCAGATCCAGGATATTATCGACACGGCTGAAGCGGCCGGAGTTACTATTACCGGTATGATGAC
>AUXO011306862.1_pt1 | contig 10068 bp, 9 predicted proteins | sample 768731 | NCBI WGS metagenome assembly AUXO01 (sample SAMN02715735, study PRJNA202380) | gut metagenome | biome: sheep rumen | host: Ovis aries | place: New Zealand: Palmerston North | reverse complement strand
TGTCAATAAGCTGACTTGAGAGAGCGGTTTATCCTACCATCTTGGAAAGGTGGCGTACTGCAAGGTACCACAGGTTCGAATCCTGTAGTCAGCGCCATTGAAAAAAATGCCTTTATCTTCGCGATAAAGGTTTTTTATTTGTTGGCCTGGTATCTGACAAAACACTCATGGAAGAAGAGGTCGAAGAAGAAGGTCAGACCGTAATTATTGTAGACATTGCGGGCGGATACGATGTTGTTGGAAGACAGGGCGATGTTTTCGGAAAGATAGAAAATGAAGCGGTAAGTCTTTTCGAAAACCGTCGTATGATTCAAAGTGATCAGACACTTCTTGGCTTTGATGTCCTGTAACTGGTCATTGATGGCCAAGGCATAATTGCCGGTCACCGAACAGACTAAGAGGAGGTCGTCTTCCTTGAGGGAATTCAGAAGCTCCGTGTTGTGGGAGGCAGAGGTGATGATGCGGATCAGTTTTCCGGTCGTCATCATCTGCTGCTGAAAGACCTTGCAGGCATGAGAAGAATCTTCCGCCGTCAATAGGACGATCTGGCCGGCTTTTTCAAAGTAGCCCAGAAGCTTGGCAAAGGCCGTCGTATTGCAGGCCTTGCCGATATCCTTCATCATCTCGGTAATACTCTGGGAGATGAATTGCAGATAATCGGTGTGGTCGGTGTAGTCGATAAAGCCATCTTCATGGGCAATGATCTCATCGATCGAGGCCTTCATCGAGGTGAAGGAATCGTAGCCGATGTTTTTGATGAAGCGCTGTACAGAAGAGCGGGACACGTAACACTCATCGGCGATCTTATAGATGCTGGTGTCTTTCAGTTCACGTAAATGATTCAGGAAATAACGGGCGATGACAAAGTCCGTATCGTTTTCGTCGTTGCGGTTTAACAAGGACAGCAGGCTGGTCAAAAGATTGAAGCGGACAATGCTGTAACCTTTATTGATCCCGTTGTTTTTCATGACAAAATAGTACACCCTGTTTAAAAACGAGTCAAAAAAGGATGCCCGATATGGTACATCCTTGAAAGAATTATTTCTTCTCGGCGATTGAGGTGATGGAGGAGAGGCGGATCAGCTTGGTCACTGTGCCTTTTGCGGATTCGATCTTCACCAAAAGCCAGTCATCGTCGGCATCCAACAGGGTATTGGTTCCGTATTTGGTGTTGCCGTAGGCGAAGATATCGACGTCTCCTTCGTCTTCTTTAAAGCCGATCGTCACGCTCTTGCCGATATAGGAAGAGGCGATCTTGGCCAGGGATTGGTATTCCTGATGAAGCGGGGTTCCCTCGATCTTGACGAGCTGCTGCTCAAGTTCCTTGACTCTTTTCTTTAAGGAAGAGACTTCCAGATAGGCCATCAGGCCGAAGAGGGAAAAGACAAAGGCGAGTGTATTCATTGTTTTTCCTCCGGAAGGATCTCAAAGGATTGGATGGAAGAAAGCGGGATCAGTTTTTCGATCGTTTCCTTCTTATTTTGGGCGATGACCTTGATCCAGTTTCCTTCAAAGGAGAGGATCTCACATTCCTTATTGAACAGTTCGATGTCGCCCTCGTCGTCGAAGAAGTTGAGTTTGGCTTTCTTATTCAATAAGGAAGAAAGCAGCTTTCCCGGGGCAAAGGCCGTGCTGATCGTGTCCTCTTCGATCTCGTCTTTCAAGAGGTAATCGCAGCTCACCTGCAGAATCGAGGCAATATCGCTGATCTTGTCGATATCCGGCAAGACCGTGCCGGCTTCCCAGCGGGAGATCGTCTGCCTGGTGACAGAGAGCTTTTCGGCAAATTCATTTTGTGTTAAGCCCAGATCTTTTCGTCTTAGGGCAATTTTGTTTCCCATTTGTTTCATAGGCTTGTTTCCTTTCTTACACCTTCATTTTATGAAGCGGGAGAGGCTTCCACAAGAAATTCTGCTGTGCATTTTGTAACATGGCGTGTTACATTGAGACGTTTTCTTGGTATCAAAAGCTGATACCATTTTTTAATTTGGTATCAAAAGCTGATACCAAGAAAATGTTAGCGTTTACATATAATGGAATCATAAAATAGGAGGAAGATCATGAAACATAACAACAATCCGGTTTTTCCTGAAGGATTCCTCTGGGGTGCATCCTCTGCTGCATGGCAGGTTGAAGGCGCTACTTTGGAAGATGGAAGGACGCAGGCGATCATTGACCTGAACTCGCAGACGAAAAAGCCGTTTGCGGACAACTCGATCGCTTCTGACCATTATCATCACTATAAGGAAGACGTCGCCTTGATGAAGGAATGCGGCTTCACCAGCTACCGTTTCGGTATTTCCTGGTCAAGAATCATTCCGGCAGCGGACCGCAAGGTCAACCCGAAGGGCATCGAATTCTACAACAACCTGATCAATGAGCTCAAGGCAGCCGGCATCGAGCCGATCGTCACGATCTATCACTACGATATGCCTTGCTGGGTCGACGAGAAATACGGCGGCTGGCATGACAGAGCGATCATCGACGAATTCGATTACTATTGCCGTGTATTGTTTGAAAACTTCGGCGACCGTGTCAAATACTGGCTGTCGATCAACGAGCAGAACATGCAGATCGTCTATGGCAAGTGGTTAGGTGTTGCCAAAGGCTTAACGGATGAGGAATGGGAAGTTCAGAAGTGGCAGATCAACCACATCATGAACATGTGCCATGCCAAGGCTGTCATCGCCTGCCACGAGTTGGTCGAAGGCGGCAAGATCGGTCCGGTTCCGGGTTATGTTCCGATTTATCCGAAATCCTGCAAGCCGGAAGATCAGATCGCAGCGATGAACGCTGAAGAACTGACTGAAAAGATCTGGAATGACACCTATGCCTACAGAGAGTATTCCGGTTTTATCAAAAACTATTGGAAAGAGCGCAATATCGATCCGAAGATCCAGCCGGGCGATATGGAATTACTGGCCCAGGCCAAGATCGACTTCATCGCCGTCAACTGCTACCGCTCTGACTGCGGCAAGTGGCCTGATCCGTCCTATGTCCAGGAGATCGGTCTGAACAAGTATGGCCGCAAGGGTGAATTCATCTACACCAACTGGCCGGGCGAATACGCCTTAGACCGCAACCCGTTTGTCGAAACGACTGATTGGGACTGGCACATCGATGGCGTGTGCATGCGTTATGCCTTAAGATATATGTGGGATCACTATCATCTGCCGATGGTCATCACGGAAGCCGGCTTCGGCGCTCATGAAGACCTCGATGAAAACGGTGAGATCCACGACCAGTATCGTATCGATTATCTCAGAGACTACATCTACAATGTCGGTCTGGCAATCGAAGACGGTGTTGAAGTCTTCGGCTTCAACCCTTGGTCCTTCACTGACCTTCTTTCCACCGGCAACGGCATGGCGAAGAGATATGGCTTGGTCTTTGTCAACCGCACCGATGATGATTTGAGAGATCTGAAGAGATACAAGAAGGATTCCTTCTACTGGTATTCCAAACTGATCAAGTCCAACGGTCAGGAATGGGGCTATGATATGAGTGAGTGGAGAGATTTCACTAAGACCAGTGAGATCGCTTCCGATCTGAAAGATAAAATCAAGAATCCTGACTGGAACAAATAAAGGAAACAATCTTTACCAAAAATAATTTTGAAAGGGGAAAAAATGGCAAAGAAAGATTATAAGAAATTATCTGATGATATTATCGCCGCCTGTGGTGGTCTCGATAATATCCTGTCCGTTTCACACTGCATGACGCGTTTGAGAATGAACCTCAAAGACGCCGGCAAGCTGAACGTTGAAGAAGCAAAGAAGATCCCTGGTGTCATCAACATCGTCGTACAGAACGGTGAACAGCAGTTCGTCATCGGCCAGGATGTCGCAAACTTATACGAAGAAGTGACCAAGAACGACATCAAGGCTGCAGGTTCGGTTGATGATGCAGAAGCACTCAAGGCTGACACGCAGGTCAAGGGCAATGTCGTCGAAGCTATCATGTCTTACGTTGGCGGTACCTTCTCTCCGATCATTCCGGTATTTATGGCCGGTGGTCTTACAGGTGCGGTCATTTCCTTATTGCAGACATTTGCCGGCTTAGACGCTTCCAGCGGCACCGTCTTTGTCTTAACAGCGATCCAGCAGGCTATGTTGTACTTCTTACCGGTCTACATCGGTTTCTCCAGTGCAACAAGACTTAAATCCAATCCGTATCTCGGTGCTTTCTTAGGTGCTGTCTTACTTTATGTCACAGTCAACCGTCCGGAAGTACTGGACTTCGTAGGTATCCCGGTTGCCAACATCGGCTATAACGGCCAGATCTTCCCGGTCGTCTTAGGTACCTTATTCATGTCTGTCGTCTACAGATTCTTACAGAAGACCTTACCGGTTGTCTTGAGAACTGTCTTATTGCCGGTTCTGACAATGCTGATCACGGTTCCGGTTACCTTATTAGTCTTAGGTCCGATCGGTTACTGGGTAGGTACTGCAATTGCCAACGGTGTCTTAGCGATCTACCGTGCATTCCCGGCTCTGGCTGTTGCGATCATCGGTGCAACCACTGTATGGCTCGTCTTCTTCGGTATGAACAATGCCACTTATCCGGTCCTCTTCGCTTTACTGGCAGAAGTCGGATCTGACCCATTGATCTGTACCGGTATGGCTCCGGCCAATGTCGCTGTCGGCGGTGCATGTTTAGCTTATGCGCTGTTAGCGAAGAGCGAGGAAGCAAAGCAGGTCGGTATCGGTTCCGGTATCACTGCTTTATCCGGTATCACTGAACCGGGTGTCTACGGTGTCCTGTTCCCGAACCGTTATCCTCTGATCGGTGCGATGGTCGGCGGCGGCGTCGGTGGCTTCATCGCCGGTCTGTTTGGCTTAACACAGTACGTTGTTGCCAACCCTGGCTTCATCTCTTTCGCAGCTTACATCAATCCGGATGGTACCTGGGGTAACTTCTGGGGCATGATGGGTGTCATGGTCTTGGCTGTTGTCATCGGCTTTGTCGTCACCTACATCTTAGGCAAGAAAGCAGAAGCTAAGAAGGCTTAAACAAAAATCAATGATCATATGAAGGAAGCAGGATGTCCTGCTTCCTTTCTTTAGGAGAAAAACATGAAGAAAAAGACATTCCCGGATGATTTCTTATGGGGTGCTTCCACATCCGCCTATCAGGTGGAAGGTGCTGCCTATGAAGACGGCAAGAAGGCTTCCCAGCAGGATATCATCAACAAAGATTCCTATAAGGTCTATGGCTTTGCCACAGCGGAAGTGGCTTCCGACCAGTATCACCACTACAAGGAAGATGTGGCGATGATGAAGGAGATGGGCTTTACGGCTTATCGTTTTTCCATTGCCTGGTCAAGGGTCTTCCCCGATGGAACCGGTGAAGTCAATGAAAAGGGAATTCAATACTATCGGGATCTGATCGATGAGCTGTTAAAAAACGGCATCGAGCCGATCGTGACCTTATACCACTATGACTGCCCCTGGGCTTTGGTGGAAAAGTACGGCGGCTGGTTAGACCGGCAGATCGTCAGGGACTTTGAATACTACGCCAGATACATCATCAATGAATTCAAGGACAAGGTGAAGATCTGGACGACCATCAACGAACAGTCGGTCATTGTCCAATACTGGACACAGAAGTGCTACATCCCGGAAGAGTATCTGGATGGCAAGCACGATCAGCTGCGCTATCAGATCAATCATTACATGAACCTGGCCCAGGCCATTGCCAACAAACTGGTCCATGAGCTGGTCGACGGCGGCATTGTCGGTGCGCCGTTAGGCTATTCCTGCATCTATCCTTTGACATCCAAACCGGAAGATGTCATGGCCGCCCAGAATGCGCAAGCCTTGCGCAACGACTACTATACCGATATCTACTTCAAGGGTCACTACAATAAGGCGGCGCAGATCTATCTGGAAGAACATGGTCTGGCACCGGTCATTGAAGAAGGGGATATGGAGCTGATCGCCGAAAACACTTCCGATTTTTTGGCGATCAACTATTACGCTTCGGAATGCGCGAAGTGGTGCGAAGATGACGGCAAGACCAAAATCCGTTGGTCGGGTGTCAACCGTTCCGGCAAGAAGGGTGACATCGATGGTTTTGAGACCCATCCGGGTTTCTACCAGATGTGCAAGAATCCATCCTTAGACACCACGGACTGGGACTGGGCGATCGATCCGATCGGCATGGAGTATCTGCTTCGTGATCTTTACAACCGCTACAATAAGCCTTTGATGATCACCGAGAATGGCTTAGGCGCCTATGATACTTTGACCGAGGATAAAAAGGTTCATGACGATTACCGCATCGCTTATCTGCGGGATCATATCGCTGCCTGCAAGCGGGCGATCGATAAGGGCGTGGAGCTTTTGGCCTATTGTCCATGGTCGGCCGTCGATCTTTTATCGACTTCCAACGGCGTCAAGAAGCGCTATGGCTTTGTCTATGTCGATCGAAGCGACGATGATCCGAAAAACTGTGAACGCATTCGCAAGGATTCCTTCTACTGGTATCAGAAGGTCATCGCCTCCAAGGGGGCAGACCTTGACTAAGACGGTCTATTTCCATTACGTCCGCCATGGCATGACGTTATTCAATAAACTGGGCCGGATGCAGGGACGCTGTGATTCGCCACTCCTGGAAGAGGGCATCAGGCAGGCTTGTGAGGCCAAAGAAGCTTTAAAAGATGTTCCGTTAAGTCATGCCTACTGTTCAAGCAGTGAACGCTGTGTGGATACGGCAGCCATCGTCTTGGAAGGCAGGGATGTGCCGATCACCTACACCAAGCAACTCAAGGAAATGTCCTGGGGTGATTATGAAGGTGCCTTGATCAGCGCCTATCAGGAAGAGATCGACAAGCGAAGATTCGGCAATCGTGACTGGAGCGATGTCGGCGGTGAAAATCCGGCAATGATGAAAAAGCGGATTACAGATGTATTCTCTTGGATTTTTGATCAAAGTGCAGATGGCGATCACATCCTGATCGTCTCCCATGGTGCCTTCTTCATCTGTATGTTGAAGGACATCTTCAAATTCGATCTGGACAGGGTGTTTGCGAAGATGAAAGAGGAGGGAAAAAGCACGCATCCGGTGAAATACGGCTATGCGGCGGACTTTCTCATGCGGGACGGGACTTTCGAGTTGCTGGATTTAAAAAGCGTTGATATGACAAAAATATAAAAAAAGAGCTGCCGCTCTTCCTGTGGTGAAGAATATGGCAGCTCATTTTTTGTTTATTTCATTAAGGATAAGAACATTTCCTTGATGTCTTCCACTGTGACCGGACGCGGATTGCCAGGTGTGCAGGCATCCTTTAAGGCGTCAGCGGACAGGGCATCGACATCTTCCATCGGTACGACGTTCTTTAAGGACATCTCGATACCGACATCTTCGCCCAGTTTCTTGACGGCGGCAACTGCAGCGGCTCTGGCTTCTTCCAGTGGCATCGTGTAGGCACCTTCTACATCAAAGGCGGCAGCGATGTCTCTGTATTTTTCACCGGTCACCGGCGCGTTGTAAGCCATGACAGTCGGCAATAAAGTAGCGCAGGCCTTGCCGTGCGGCATATTGTAGTAAGCGGATAAGGTGTGAGCCATCGAGTGGTCAACGCCCAGACCGACATTGGAGAAGCCCATACCGGCAATGTATTGCGCTAAGGCCATCGCTTCTCTGCCGGCAGCTTCGTTCTTGACGGCACCTCTTAAGTTCTTGGCGATCATCTGGATGGCCTTGATGTGGAACATATCGGATAATTCCCAGGCACCGGCCGTGATGTAGCCTTCAATGGCGTGGGTCAAGGCGTCCATACCGGTAGCAGCAGTCAGGCCGGCCGGCATAGAGGACATCATTTCCGGATCGACAAAAGCGACAACCGGGATGTCATGAACGTCGACACAGACGAATTTTCTCTTGTTTTCCGGGTCGGTGATGACGTAGTTGATGGTGACTTCAGCAGCAGTTCCGGCAGTGGTCGGGACAGCTAAGATCGGTGTGCATGGGTTCTTGGTGGCAGCGACGCCTTCCAGAGAACGGACATCGGCAAATTCCGGATTGGTGTTGATGATGCCGATGGCCTTGGCAGTATCCATGGATGAACCGCCGCCGATGGCAACGATGCAGTCAGCACCGGCTTCCGCAAAAGCCTTGACACCGCTCTGAACGTTTTCGATCGTCGGGTTTGGCTGGATGTTGGAATATAAGGTGTAGGCGATGCCTGCCTGATCGAGCAGATCCGTCACTTTTGCGGTGACACCGAACTTGACTAAATCAGGGTCGGAAGCGACAAACGCCTTCTTAAAACCGCGGGCGTTGATTTCCGTTACGACTTCCTTGACGGCGCCGGCGCCGTGGTAGGATGTTTCATTCAATACAAAACGATTTGACATAAAAGTTTACCTCCAAATTTGCATAAATTTATGTACAATATTAGTATAAATCTTTGTGATATAATTCACAATCTTGATGCACATTGAATACAGGCGTATCCTTAACATCCGGAAAGGAGAAGACAAAAGCAGATATGAATATTAAGTATATGAAATTCGGTGATGGCCCCAAGAATATGGTCATTTTGCCGGGACTGAGTCTTCGCCCGGTAACCGATGCTCCGCAGGGAGTCATCGCAGCCTATAACATCTTTTCTGAGGAATTTACCGTTTATTTGTTTGATTATCGTGAAGAGCCGGAAACGGACTTGAAAATAGAAGATATGGCAAAGGATGTTGCCGATGCCTTGAATGAACTGGAAGTAAAGGACATCTACCTTTACGGCGTCTCCTTAGGCGGCATGGTTGCCCAGAGTCTGAGCGTTCAATATCCTGATCTGGTTAAGAAACTGGTTTTATGTTCGACGGTTTCCAAAGTCGATGAAACGACCACGACGGTTCGCTGGAAGGAATATGCCCAAAAGAAGGACATCATCTCTTTGATTGATGTCTTTATGAAGGACGTCTATACCAAGGAATTTTATGAGAAGGGGATCGATATCATGATCTCCATGTACAAGAATCTTTCGGACGAGGATCTGAAGGACCTGGTCATCAGATTAAATGCCGTGAAAGATTTTGATATTCGCGCTAAACTAAATGAGATTAAGATCCCGGTATTGGTCCTGGGGTCCAAGGCGGACCACGTCTTCAGCTATGAACAGATGAAGGAAACATCTGACATCTTAAGCTGTGAATCCTACTTCTATGAGGGATATTCACATGCGGTCTATGATGAGGCAAAGGATATTAAGGAAAAGATCTTTGATTTTTTCCTGAAATAGAAGAAAGAGGGGAATATCTATATGGCTTGTACAACGATTCTTGTGGGAAAGAAAGCTTCTTATGATGGCTCAACGATGATCGCCAGAAACGACGATGGCTTCTATGACGTCAAAAAACTGGTCGTTGTCGATCCGAAAAAGCAGCCGCGCAAATATAAGAGCAAGATCTCCCATCTGACCATCGAATTGCCTGACAATCCGATGACTTACACTTCCACACCGAGTGTCGATCCTTCCAGAGGCATCTGGGCAGCCAACGGCATCAATGAGGCCAACGTTGCCATGACGGCGACCGAGACCATTTCCAGCAATCCTTTAGTCTTAGGCGCCGATCCTTACGTCGTCTATGAAGAAAAGAAGGGCAACAAAAAGGAAAAGGCCGGTGGTATCGGTGAGGAAGATATCGTCGTACTGGTCCTTCCGTATATCAAATCAGCCAGAGAAGGCGTCGAACGCTTAGGCATGTTGCTGGAAAAATACGGCACCTATGAGCCTAACGGCATCGCATTCTCGGATGAAAACGAGTGCTGGTGGTTGGAGACCATCGGCGGTCACCACTGGATCGCCAAGCGCGTCAAGGATGAAGAATATGTCATCATGCCAAACCAGTTTGGTATCGATTCCTTCGATCTGAACGATGCGTTAGGTGAGAAGAAGTTCCACATGTGCTCTGCCGACTTGAAGAAGTTCATCAAGGATAACCATCTTGATTTGAATAAGGGCAAGGTCTTCAATCCGCGCTATATCTTCGGTTCCCATTCCGATGCCGACCACGTCTACAATACGCCGCGTGCCTGGTTCATGGGACGCTACTTCAATCCGAC
>AUXO016873807.1_pt1 | contig 10069 bp, 7 predicted proteins | sample 768731 | NCBI WGS metagenome assembly AUXO01 (sample SAMN02715735, study PRJNA202380) | gut metagenome | biome: sheep rumen | host: Ovis aries | place: New Zealand: Palmerston North | reverse complement strand
CCTTCAGCTTCATAAAAATCAACATTCATTTCTTTTAATACTTCACGAAGTTCATTCTCTGACTTTTCCCATAACTCATCATTTCCAAAATATTTATCTGTATCTTTTGGATCTCTTAAAGATAATCTAAAACTATAATCTTTAAAATCAAAATCTCTATATACATCTAAAATCAAATCTACAACTGATTTAAATTCACTTTTTATGTCTTCTGGTTTACAGAATATATGTGAATCGTTTTGAGTGAAAGCACGAGTTCTTTCAATTCCAACTACTGCTCCACTAGCTTCATATCTAAAATCGTTAGCAATTTCAGCAATACGTAATGGTAAATCACGATATGAATGAAGTTTATTTCTATACATCATCATATGATGAGGACAATTCATTGGACGAAGTACATATGATTCGTTATCTAATTCCATTGAAGGGAACATATCTTCTTTATAATGATCCCAATGTCCACTTGTTTTATATAAATCTACACTTCCTAATGAAGGAGTCATTACATGTTTGTATCCTTGTTCTATTTCTTTATCTGTTATATAATCAGATAATTTTCTTCTTATAATAAATCCATTTGGTAACCACATAGGAAGTCCTTTTCCTACTATGTCAGAGAACATAAATATTCCTAAATCTTTACCTAATTTACGATGATCTCTTTCTTTAGCATCTTCTAACTCAGCCAAATGTTTTTCTAAATCTTCTTTAGAATCAAAGCATACTCCATATATTCTTTGAAGCATTTTATTTTTAGCATCACCTTTGTAATAAGCACCACTTGCCTTAAGTAATTTAAAATTCTTAAGTTCCTTAACAGTATCAACATGTGGTCCTCTACATAAATCAGTAAATTCTCCTTGAGAATAACAAGTAATTAATGTATCTTTATCCATACCATTAATTAAATCTATTTTATAAGGATCATCTTTAAACATTTCTAAAGCTTCTTCACGTGATAATTCACGTCTTACTATTCTTTTTCCATCTTTAGCGATTTTCTTCATTTCTTTTTCTATTTTAGGTAAATCTTCTTCTTTTATTACATCTTCACCTAAATCAATATCATAATAGAATCCCTCACTAATTACTGGTCCTACCCAAAACATTGCATTTGGATATAATCTTTTTACTGCTTGTGCCATCATATGTGCACAACTATGGTTTAATTTACTTAAGCGTTCATCTTGCTTAATGTCTATCATTTTTATCTCTTCTTTCTTTGTAGTTTTCGTAGATCTTCTATTTCTTCATCTACATAATCATCTTCATAAAAGATGTCAAAAATATTTTCACCAGCCATATTATAGAAATAATTCATTTGAAAAGTATCTCTTCGAGGATTAATATAAGCCCTTACAACGTTATTACAATCTTTTAAACAAACAATTTCACCTTTTAAAATTGGTTCTTTTGAAATAAATTCTTCAGGAACAACAACAATATTATTATAAATAGATTCTAGCATGTTGATGTTATCTACAAAAAATAGCTTTTCTTCTAATTTTTGCAGTTGCTTATCATAACCACGTTCACCTTCTCTACCTTCATTAACAATTTTAAATAAATCTATCATTTTTTCACATACTTCACGATAATTTGGTTTATCTATCTGATAGCGATAAAAATTTACTTTTTCCTGTTGTTCTTGAACAAATTTTTTAAATTGTCTGTGAGATAATTCATTTAATCCTAATGAGTATACATAATCATTAAATTTTGCTTCATTCTCTTGTTGTTTTTTTAAAGTTTCTTCTCTATTGTTTTGTAAATCAAACTTAGCCTGATTGAAATCATTAAAATATAGTGTTAAAAACCTTTCAAAATCTAAAACCTTTGGTGCATAGTTTAAAGTTTCTTCTTTTTTCATATAATATTCCCCCTAACAAAAAAGCCCCTTATAATTTATATAAGGAGCGTATAAACGCGGTACCATCCTACCTTGTTACTTAATTTAGCTATAACGGTGCGACCGGTAACTCTTTCAAGCCCAACTCATAGGTAGTAATCATTAAGGTTATTTACTAGGTTTACACTACCCCTAGTTCACTATAAAACACTTCTTAACAATTTTGTCCTAATCAATGTCTTTACATGAATATATTAACACTAATATATTTATTTTGTCAATTTTTTTACCTTAATTTTTTCTTGATTTTGTTTAGCCATAATATTTTCTCTATGTTTTAATAAACTATACAATTGATTATAATCAGATTTAAAATGTTTATTCTTTCTATGTCTATTATCTAAATGTTCTGTTAAATCTTCTAATTCAGTAAAATATAGTTTAATTATTTTATTTTCATCATCTACTATATTTTGTAAAATAAGATATTGAGAAGCTATAGAAGCATAATCTCTTATTGGATTTAATATTGATGATGTTATTTCACCATATGGTATATTAGTATATCTTCTTTTTAAGTTATCATCATTATCATATATACTTATAATACTATCAACAAATGTATTGTCAGTAATATTCATATCTTCTTTAATACTATTAAGCTTATTACTAATATAATTTTTTTCTTTCTTTCGATATATGAATGGAATCTGTTTTGAAGCAATATATTTAGCTATAGTCTCTTGTACAAAAGTATTTATATTAGTATGAATTATTTTATAATTGTTTTCATCTTTTGTTTTATTATTAAGTATCTTTGTATCAAACTCTTTCAACTTATAGCCTTCATCAGTATCTTTACAATTGTCATAATATAAGTTTTTTCTTACTTCAATTAAACCTCTATAAATATTAATATCTTCTATTTCATTACCATTAAATATAATATCAAATGTTAAAGCTAATCTTTTTTTACCATGATCTAATGAAAATAATTTTTCACATATTTCAAATGGGAATAATGGTAAAACTTTATCTTTTAAGAATATTGCTTCACCTTTATTTCTTATATACTTATCAATAATTGATCTTTTTGGGATAAAATCTGCGACTGCTGGAACATAAATACTAAGTCTGGTTCTATTTTCATCTATTTTATCAATTGACATAGCATCGTCATATGTTTTAGATCCTGTAGTATCGATTGTGAATATATCACGATCTCTTAAATCTTTATACGAAGTATTATTTGGAATTGTCATAGATTTCATTTCTTTTAATACTTGGTCTGGAACTAACTCATGAACATCATATTTATTATATAAACTATTTATTTCATCAGATATATCTTTTTGATATCTCTTAACATTTAAAACTGTTATTAATTCATTTATATAATATATTCTTTTTTCACGTTCTGGTTTATATAAATCACTTTCATTTATTCTCATTATTAGATGCCTTAACTCATCTATAATAGCATGTATAAGTTCATCACTTATATAACATCTTTTTGAATATATAAATAGTTTTAATACAGCTTGGTAATATGCCAATTTACCTTGATTTTCTTCACTAACTAATATTTTTATATATTGTTCAATTACCATATCAAATAATGTATATTTATTCTTATCAACAGCATTTAAAACTTCAGGATAAGTATCAAATAATTTCTCTAAAAACTTATAATCATCTATCTCAGTAATTATTTTGACTAAGAATTTAAATTCTTCATCTTTTTCATCATGATAATTCTTTTCATAATATTTTTCACTATTAAGTGCGGACCTAGTTTTCTTTAACATATATAATAATCTGTCTAAAAACTCATATCCATGATAAAATCTAGAATTATTAGGATCTACAGAAACTGGTTTTTGGATTTCATGAATATTGGTAATAACATCATCAATTTTATCTATAATCTTTGTCTTATCAGTTATATAAATATCAATGTTATTTCGTGCTAGATATTCTAAACCTCGTTTCATATAATGACGTTTATCTGGCTTTGAAAAATAATTAAAGTTCTTTACTCCATCATCAACAAGATCTAATATCATCAAAGCCAAATCATCGTTATTATAAATATCTAATTCTTTTTTTAAATCTTTCATAGGAATTCTATTTGCCTGTTCAAGATGCTTTCTTAATTCACAAATCAAATTAGTATTATTCATATATATCCCCCATCCCCCTTAAAGATACTTTTATTATAACAGATTATATATAAAAATCAAATTGAAAAAATAGAAGTTTTTAGTCTCCTATTTTCTTAGATTCTTACTTATTAATTCCATATCTACTGTCAGTTGTTTTATTCTTTCAATTATTCGTCTAGATTTTACATTATCAACACTATCTTTAGATACACTAAAATGTGTTTCAAGAGCTTTCATATCTAAATTTGAAGTGAAAAATGTTGGTAATTTTTCTTCCATTCTATATTGAACAATTGGACAGAATATTTCGTCTCTACTCCATGCAGTTGTATTTTCAGCACCTATATCATCAATTAAAAGCAAAGGTACTCTCTTAACATAATCAAGTTTTTCATTAAAACTATTACCAAAAGAAGCTTTCAATTCTTGGATAAACTCTGGCCAAAAGATTATTGCACTTTTAATTCCATCTTTAGCAAGTTCATTAAACATTGCAGCAATTAAATAAGTTTTACCACTTCCAAAACTACCATGTAAATATAAACCTTTTTGCTGTTGATTTTTCTTATATTCTTTAATAAACTTAGTTATATATTTAATTGTTTCATATCTTTTTTTATCTGTTGTTATTATATCTTTCATTGAAGCATCTTTAATTTCTTTAGGTTCATTTATAGTATAAACATTTTCTAGATATTTATTTTTCTTATCTATTTTCTTTTTATATTTACATATTTGATAACCAAAATATAAACTTCCATCTTCATTAATCATTGGAGAGTAACAATATCCCATTATTTTATTTTTACAACTTAAGATATTTTTACAATTCTTACAATGTGAATATTCTTCTTTTGCTGATTCTAATTCTGATGTATACTTTATTAATTCTTTTTTAGGGACATCTATAGTTGATACTAATTCTTTGAAATCATCATCTTTTAATGCTTCATGAAAAGATATTTCTAATGAAGTATTTATTTTATCTTTAAATATTTCTAATTTATCAGATAATTTATCCATCATATCACCTACTTAAATTCATTTAATAAATCATCTATTTTTTGTTGATCTTCTTTATTAGCTTTATCTTCATCTATTTCTTGATTAAACCAATCTGGAGTATCAACTATATTTTTAGTATTCTTCTTAATATAAGCTTTACGTTTCTTTTGTTCCTTAGTAGATAGATTCATTGCGGCTTCTACTGTCTCAATGTTACTTCTAACCCATTGTGATGCGATTGTTTCAACAAAAGCTTTATTTAACTTATTATCATTTATTCTAAGAACATAATCTATTAATACATTAACTACACCTGGTTTTAAGTTCATATCAACAAGTAAATATTCTAATAAAGATAAATCACGTTTAGTTGGATTATTTCCTTTATACTTAGAACATAGAAAATCATATGGTGTCGTAGTTTCAAAAGCATATATCATCTTAGCTTTATTAGATGTATCACCAGTTGGCTTTCTTAAATATTCAGGCTGATTACGATATAAAAGACTTGGTAATTTACCATTATTCTCAAATTGATAATAATTTCTACTATTTTTTCTTAATGCATCTTTATCAATTGTTCTTCTAAGAGTTAATGAATTTCTAATTAAATCTAGACAAGCATTATCATCTAAATCATATATAAATGATAATTTTGTTATTAATTCCTTTGTTTCTTTAGTAACACTTCTAATATTTAATAATTCATCTGGTATCATAGCTAAAACACTATCAATATCAACTTTTGATTGTACTTCTAATTTATTGTTATTCTTTGACTTTATATCATTAAGCATATTTTCAATTGAACCCATTGGTACTGATTCAAATACTTCATTAAATCTTTTAGTTATATCAACATAATCTTTAGTAATAATTTTAGGAACCTTATAATAAGATATTATCTTCTTATATTCAGTTGCACCTACATTATTATAAAGGGTTGTACTTAATATAGGATTATTTAAAAATTCATTAGCACTAAGTGGTGAATATAATTCATATATATATTTATTAACACTATCTTTTTTTACCAATGTTTTAAGTAATCCAATAGCTTCTAGTTTTTCTCTAGCTTCACTAATATCATTTAAACTAATTCGCATACTAGTCATTAAATGATGATGTGTCCACTCTTTTGATAATATTTCAGATTTATCTAAATAAGACCACAATGAAAAGAACAAATTGGTAGCAATTGATCCTATTATAGGCTGATATAACATGATAAGTAGCATTCTATCTTTATCAGTCAATATAGTCTTATTTACTACTATATATGTATCTGCAGGTAATAGTATATTTATCATGCTATTCCTCCTTTTAGTACTAATAATAGTTTACCATAAATAATAAAGTAATTAAAGAAAAAAGAAAGTATTTTCTATACTTTCTATTCATTAGTTGAAGAAATTACATCATTGTTTTCCATTCTAACAACTTCTATTTTTTTACCATTATGTACTAAATTTAATTTAACATCTTCTTGGTATTTTAAATCTTTAATATAAGTAATTGTTAAATCTACCTCATAGCCTTTAGCATCTTCTTTATTTAAATACTTAACTGTATTTTGATCTAATTTTGCGATTTCTATGCTAGATACAACTGGTAAGTCTTGTTTACGCTTACCATATATATTACTTTGTACTGTATGATAAATGCTTTCACTTGCATATTTAGAAAAATCTTTTCGATAATCTTTATATACGTATTGAACACCACCAATATCATTACTAGTAAGTTTATTATCAAGTGTATAAAAATCAGCTATAAATGATTTAGCAACTAACTTTGCATATTCCTCATCATCAACATCATTACCTTCAAGTAATGTTTTTAAATTTTTAAATAACTTTTTTTGATATGATGTTGCATTTTCATTTAATGTATAACCATATCCTTCTATTTTATCTGATACAGCTATTTTTTTAATAGTTTTAGTATTTGGTTTAATTACTTTAAAAACAATTAATCCACCTATCAGTACTAATAATGCGACAATCAATATTTTTACACTTTTTTTTACATGTCTCTTTGTTTTCTTTGCCATATTACCCCTCTATTTATTACTATATTCATTCATTATCTTCTTACTCTCGTTTGTTTTCTTAATTAAATCATATACAATTATAGAATTTGATATATTTATAAGTTTTTCTGTATATTGACTATTTTTCTTTATCTCATCAACACTGACTGTCTCATCAGGATTTATAAGTTTTCCTTCTCCAGTTGAAGCATTATAATACATTTTATTTGTAAGCCAATTTCCAGATGGGAATGGAACTACATTATTAGATGTACTAAATATATCATTACCTAAAGCATAATCACTACTAAATCCAAACATATTACCTAATGTAGGTAAAACATCAATCATACCCATTGCTTCTTTGACTTCTTTTTTATATTTATGATCTTTAGTCCAAATAATAAATGGTACTTTACGATTTAATTGATAGAAATAATAATCTACATCAACATATCCATCATCTTCACTAGTTTTTACTGTATCTGTGTATGGATCATAATTATAATAACGATTATATTCTGATTTTTTAATCTTATTATCATGGTCACCATAAATTACTACAACTGTATTATCTAGAAGTCCTTCTTTATCTAAATCACCTATAAATTGTTCAAGTGCTTGATCAGCATAATTAACAGATTTAAAATAATTACCTAAAGTTTTTCCTTCCATATATGGAGCAGATACTTCTTCTTCTTCTCCTGTTGTTTCATTTTGTTTTTTATACTTATAATCAACGGCATAATTAAATTTTGATACATCATCCCATGGTGTATGATTAGTAAGCATTATAAATGTTCCATACCAATTATCATGCTTAGAATCAATCTTTTTAAGCTTAGGTACAGCTTGTCTAAAGAATGATTTATCAGATAAACCTAATCCTATTTTTTCGTCAATCTTAAATGATTTTTCACTATAGAATTTCTGATATCCTAAACTTTTATGCATGTTATCACGGTTCCACATACTACCTTTGTTACCATGCATACTAAATGCATAATATCCTTTATCTCTAAGTAATTTAGGTATTGAAACATAATCACGATTCCAGTAACTTACATTAACTGTACCATTACTAGCAGGCATAAGTGATGTATTTAAAGTAAACTCAGTATCACTACTTGTTCCAACACTTTCTTCTGCATAAAAATTACTAAAGTATAAACCTTCTTGTGACATTTTTTTCAAAAATGGTGCGACTGGAACATCATTAAACGAAGTATTTAAAACAAAATTTTGAATACTTTCTGCATGTATTACTAATAAGTTCTTACCTTTAAACACATTAGTATACTTATTTTCTGAATGTGTTTTAGGTGTATTTTCATAATATTCACGGAATTCTTTAGCTTTCTCATCATATCCAAACATAGAAATAGTTTGTGTCTTTATACTAGATATAAGATCATTAACTTGGTAAGTATATATACCAAAACGCATTACTACATACTCACGATTCCATTGTTTTCCAAGTCTTGATATATCAACACTAGTAAGCATTGAAACAAAGAACCCTATTAAGATTAATGCGACAATAATAGTATTAATAGCAAGAACTTTTCCATTCTCAATTCTAAACACTCTATCAAAATGATTTTTCTTCTTCAAATGATAATTAACCATTATCATACCGAATATTTGCCATAAATAACTAAAATCTTTTAATTGCATTATTTCTTTAATTGCATCAGTTACTGGTAAAGCTTGAGAAAATGTTCCCAATAACGAAACAGAAACAAATGATACATAATTTGTATAATAAACAGAATTTATTATACAAAGTAATGTAAAGAAAATACTAAAGCCCATAAAGTATTTATATTGATTTTTAGGTTTCAGGAAATATCCAAACGATCCTATTATTAGGACAAATGCAAGGTCAGCTAAAATAGGATTAAAATCAAAATAGTTCTTTACTGTTAAAAATCTTAATAATGCAGCATTTAATACTGACATAGTAACAAAAGATAAAAATAAAACATTATTTTTTGTATATTTTTTAAACTCTTTTTTAAATTCTTTTATATTTTTTTTCATTTAATCACCTTTAATATTTCTTATTAAGTATATCACATTATGAAACAATTTTAAATAGCTTTATACCTAAATAAAATATATTATCTTTTTTTGACTTTAGCTTGATTATATCCAAGTTCGTTTATTATCCATTCATATATTGTTGTTACATTGGAATGTGATCTTCTATATCTAACATGACTCAAATGATTATATTCAGTATTATTGTAACTTGCATCTTTTATATCATCTATACAAAAACATGCTTCCTCAAAATTCAAAATTATTGCTTCAAATAAAGTTACAATATTATCAAGAATATAGTACTGTTTATTTTTATAAATCAAATTAATAAATTTCTTTAAATCTGATAATCTAATTATATCCTTTTGTAGCTGATAATAACATTCACAAATAGTATCATAAGATTTATTGTCAATATTATATCCTGCTTTTTTGGCTAAATTTATTTTTTTAATATATTTTTTTAATACTTTGATTATTTTCTTATAACAATAATAACTATAACTAATTAATAAATTAAATTTTTGATCAAGTTTTTTTCTATCTTCTTTAGAAAGATTCCCCTCTTCTTTTGCTTTTTCAATAATATTATCTATTTTTTGATAAACCTTTTCATCATCTTCAACAACTTCATATTTTTCTTTATTCATAATTATAACCTCAGTTTCTCTATTTGGTCTTGATAGTTATTACTACTTGTTATAAAACTTCCAACAACAACCATATCAGACTTAATACATTTTTTAACTGTATTAGGATTTATACCCCCATCTACTTCTATAATATATGAATAATTATTTTCTTCTTTTATTTTATACAACTGATTTATTCTATCTTCACTCTTATCAATGAAGTCTTGTCCTCCCATACCTGGCTCAACACTCATAACTAAAACTAAGTCAATAAAGTTCAGATATGGTTTTAATAAATCAATATCGGTATTAGGTTTTATTGATAAACCTACTTTTA
>AUXO015642335.1_pt1 | contig 10069 bp, 11 predicted proteins | sample 768731 | NCBI WGS metagenome assembly AUXO01 (sample SAMN02715735, study PRJNA202380) | gut metagenome | biome: sheep rumen | host: Ovis aries | place: New Zealand: Palmerston North | reverse complement strand
AGTTTGCATTTCTATGCTCGCACCTAGATACCATAACACAAGCCACTCTAAAACAACCAGGAAATTCACCAACAGAATAGATAATGCCGCGCCCAGATGCGAGAATCCCATTTCTATAAAGAGATGATGAAGATGCGTCTTGTCTGATTGGAAAGGAGAGTAACCACGGACTATCCTCAGCGTCATGACTCTAAGTGTATCAAATATCGGAATGCATAGCACTGCTAGCACCAATGCGACTAAACCTACACGATGATTCGTCAATATGCCGCATTGGCTTTTTGACGAAAGAGAATAGAACACAAAAATCGTCATCAGCACACCAAGCACCATCGTTCCTCCATCACCAATGAACATCTTGGATCGAATACCAAACACATTATGAAAGAAAAATGGAAGAAGAGATGCTAATACTACCAATGCCATGCATGCCATTATCAGTTCTCCTGATACCCAAAATAAAAAAGCGAAACAAACACAGGCCTGCATACAATAGCCAGAAACATACCCATCTACCCCATCTATCATATTGACGGCATTAATGATTCCAACACCCAAAATAACAGACAGGATAATTGCCAATACCAAATCAATCTGATTAATGCCCCATAATCCATGAAAATCATCAATAAAGATACCAGACAATCCTATCATGGCTCCAACAAGAATAAACTCAAAGACAAATCTAAACCATTTCGACAAGTCGGAAATATCATCCCAAACCCCTATCACCTGCATGATGGTTATTACTATCAACACTAAGAGAACGACGGGTTCTGGCTTGAAACTATCTAAGACTAAAAGCCCCATCAAGATACCCATATATACAGCAACGCCTCCTAGTACAGGAATAGGTCTTTGTTGCAGTTTCCTCGCATTCGGTCTGTCTTCCAGATGATGGCTTTTAGCAAATCGCAGCACTTTTGGAAAAACCAGCATTGTCACCAAAAATGCCATAATGGGAGCAATAATACAATATATATATTCCATTATCTTCTTATCAACTCAATAATTTTATAAAGATAACGCAGGCTCAGCAGAAAGCGATTAGAATAAACACTATTCTTTTTGAGAGCCCTAACGTGATCCTTCATTATTTCCTTTCTGTTCGAGAACTTTCTATTCGATAAGCCTCCATTACGCATAGTGACGAAATCCCTACTTATATATTTTGTTCTGATGCGATGAATAAAAATAAACCGCAACAGGATCTCAAAGTCAGCAGCAATTCTAAATGAAGTATCAAAGTTACCATACTTATCATAAATCTCTCGCCTGCAATAGAAAGACGGATGAGCTGGCATAAACCCAAAACGCATAAAAAAACGGGAGAATAAACGTGAGGAATAATAACGCGTCCTCTTATAAGGGGGCGTTGCACTCACATAGTGAACATCACCATAAACAGCATCAATGTTACCCATCTCAAATGCTTCGGCCACCGTTTGTAGCACATCATTTGTTGTATAGTAGTCATCCGAGTTCAGAAAACCTACTACATCGCCAGTCGCCATTCTGAGCCCTTTGTTCATAGCATCATAGACACCATAGTCGGGTTCACTTAAATAGTGAAGTTTACCCTCAAAAACTTTTTTATATTCCTTTACAATATCCATCGTACCATCCTCGGACCCACCATCCACGATGATATATTCAAAATTATGCCATGTCTGCCTCAGCACACTTTCAATCGTGTCCCGAATTGTCTCCTTACTGTTGTAGGAGGCTGTAATGATTGAGATTGTCATCTGTTATTCATTTATTACGAGATTTTCTTCTGTATTCCTTTTTGTACCAGAGTCATAATAAATAGGTATAGAAAAAACATTTGTCTTCTGATACTCAGCAACAAAATCCTCTACTCTTCCAAAAGCCCTTACTCCCTCTCTCATTAAACCATAAAGCCAATCCCATCAGCAATTCTTTGATAGCAATCAAACAATACTTTTTTCATCTTTTGTTGATTCATCTCAGCAAGTTTATAAATAGTGGCATAATATGAATATACATTTTCATTCAAGATGTACTGTGCCAAACTGTCTTTTTCTATATCATCAGACAATTCGGACAAATGCTGACGAGCCCATGTCACAATCTTCCGTTCATTCCATTCATTCGAAATGAACTTTTGTATTTCCAGTTCAGAAGAAACACGAAAACGGATTTGGTTAACGACATCCCATTGCAAGTGTATGATATAACGTTCAAAGATTTCTGGTAAGACAGATTCACACCCATATTTGAAACAGTCATCATATCTAAGGTCGTATAAAAAACCACCCTTTCGAATAACAGGATAATCCTTACTTGTACATCCACCGTATCTATAATTACTAACAATGGTATTTGTCACCCAAAGAGACCTGAGAAAAGGAGTGATACTCAAGTTAAATAAATCATCTTCTGATACAGGTACAATTTCTCTATTTACTGGAAATAAAAGGTTACCACAAGCATTATTTGCTCTTTCAATACATTCTCGTCGATACAATCTCCCCCATTGATGAATCCCAAACAGATAATTCTTACGACCACCTAATCCTAACATCAATGGTACAAGTTCAGACTGAGCAATCACTCTGTCGACCAATTCCTTTGGGTAAGGTGTTGGCTTCCTTTTCACGAGCCCCCAAGAATCCATTACCTTTTGGAAGTTTCCGACAATCATATCAATAGTTTTGTCCCTTGCCACACTATATAACGTTTCCAAAGCATTGGCCATGAGATAATCATCACTGTCATGAAAACAAATGAACTTTCCTCTTGACCGCAAGAAACCATCCTTTCTCGCCTGGGCAATACCTTCATTTTGTTTATTAAGAATATAGATACGAGAGTCTCTATTGGCATATTTTTGGCAAATTGACAGACTCTTGTCTGTCGATCCGTCATTCACGATTATGACCTCAAAATTTTGAAAACTCTGAGAGAGAACTGAACGAATACATTTCTCAACATATTTTTCCTGGTTATACAAAGGAATAACGACACTAATTGCAGGATTCTCCATCACTATGTAAAATAAGTCCTATACTATGATTCTTTGATAAAAACTCATTAACCGCCTCATAAGGTAATACTTCCACAGAGTTCTTTCCTTCTGTCTCGCAATGTTTAGGATTTTATCCACGTCATGTCGTAACAATGCGTCAGTATTCATCTCTTTTCGGTATTCTTCAGGCATGAAACTTTGGGCCCAAGCCACGATTTTTGAATGGCGGAGTTCATCTTCCACGAATACTCTCCATTCTTCTTCTGTACCCACTTTAAAATGAATTTGCTGGCGCAGTTCAAGAAAGAATTCACCCATGTAACTGAGAAAAACATTGGGTAGACAATTATCAAGGCTATACTCCTTGCACATATCATATTTTGCATTATAATAGAATTCTCCTTTTACAATGGGTAGATATTTACTTGTCATCCCTCCAAACCGATAATGATACAGGACATCGTTTATAACCCATAAGGAATTAAGAAATGGAACCAACGCCAGATTCATATACCGATCTTCACATCTGACTTTGTCTGGGAATAAGAATTCCTCATGAGCCACCATCGCTTTTTTTAAACAGTCTAGCCTATAGAGTCGCCCCCAAATAAACGTTTCAAGTGTACCACTATTAGCAATTAATATTTGGCGTAGTTCTTCTTGACCGACTAGCCTGTCAGAAATGGTATAATTCTTCACTTTATGTCGCAGCAATCCCTTATTATCCAGCACCCTGTCATAGTTGCCAACAACCATATCAATCTGATATTTGAGCGCAACAGAAAGAAGTTTTTCCAATGCTGAAGACTCCAAATAATCATCGGCATCTATGAAAAAGGCATAATTGCCTTTTGCATTCTGTACACCATCCCTACGTGCAAAAGCAGCGCCTTCATTACGCTTGTTGATGATGATTATCCTCTTGTCTATACGGGCATACTTCTTACAAATCTCCAAACTGTTGTCTGTTGAGCCATCATTCACCATAATCACTTCGAAATCTCGTAAAGTCTGACAAGCAATGGATTGAATGCATTTAGATAAATACCGCTCAGCATTGTAAACTGGCACTATAATACTGACTAAAGGATTATTCATTTACGCTCTGACTAACCTTTTATAGTTCTAAGTTCTTCTATTTTGGCTTTCACATTGAAGAAATACTGCATTTTAAGTGCTGCCCACATAAACCCTTCCTTTCCTTCAAGAAATCCTGCTTTAATGAAATAGCAATAACAGAAATATAACGGTCCCAACCACCAAGAGTCCAACAACTTATATTTCACTTTTTGTTGGTAAGTCAGTTCCCCCGCATGGTCTTTCTTTTCTAGGAAATGATGAGCCTCCCAACTTGAGTACTCGTTATGCTTCTGAATAAATTTTGAAAGACCTCTAAAGTCTCTGTGAATAATGGGACTGTCGATCTGGCCAACCTTTCCATTTAGAACCGGATGTTCATGTATTTCCATGTCCAGATGGCTCCATTCTTTTTCGTCAATGAACTCATATTCGCCTGCACCGATCTTAAAAAAAGGCAGTTTGCGCATAGGTGCGCCATGTTTCATCAGTTTGCCCATGAACTCATTCTGGAAGTTAATCCAGAATCCTACGCATTCTGTATTCGATATTCGTCTGACAATCTCCTCTTTGAAATCATCCGTTACCAATTCATCGGCATCCAGAAATAAAACCCAGTCATTCTTGAGAGTCAGATTCTCAAGAACCCAATTCCTTTTTTTGGGAAATCTTCCATTCCATACAAAATTAATGTAAGTCCTCCCATACTCCTCAACGATTTGAGGCGTATGATCCGTACTACTACTATCCACCACAATCACCTCATCAAACTCTTGAAGCAAACGTAGGCAACTCGGAAGACTCCTTTCCTCGTTTTTGACGGGTAAGACTACCGTTATTGGAATGTAGGGTTTGTCCTTCTGCATGCTTTGAATTCACATTTGTTATTAATCCTGTACGATGTACTTCTTCATCAGGTCAGCCTCAAACCTTGGTCCTTTCTCATTCAAATTATACTCATACGCCTTACTTTCCTGATATAATGGTGCATGAGTTAGCCTCCAAACACATCTTAATACCGCTTCAGACAGTAATCCTATGGTTATCAAAATTAATAGAGAAAAGAGTAATTTCTTTTTCTTTAGTGAATTATTTGGTCCCATCAATAACCCGTTTCTTGATAAACTTTGCCGGATTTCCACCAACAACATTCCACGGCTCTACATCCTTAAAAACAGCAGCCCGAGCACCGACCACTGCCCCTTGGCTAACAGTTACGCCCATACTGATAAAAGCCTCTGCTCCCACCCATACCTGATCTTCCAAGATGATTGGGGCTGTTATAAGGGGAAACAATGGACTATTGATATCGTGACTTGCCGTGCAAAGACAGGTCCCCTGTGAAACAATGGTGTTGCAACCAATTTTTACAGTGTTCACATTATAACAATTCACATCACTTGCCATACAGGAATATGCCTCCATAATCAGATTGGGAGGATAATACACCCTCGCAGAAGAATAAATGTGGGCTGTGGGATGGATCTGAGCTCCAAAGCAACGGAGCAGAAAACGCTTCCAGCCTTTTCCTACGCTTCGGGGTAACGGCCTTGCAAACAACGTCCAGACACAAGTCCACAAAAGGCGAATCAACTGATGCTTTCTTCCTAATGTATTATGGTATTGCGACAAATCTATGCTCATCAGATTGTTATGCCCTATAACAATTTTCTATAATTCTGGCGGTAAATGTCATAAACCACCTCTTTACTATAGTACGTCTTAACTTTTTTGTATGCCTTCTTGCGCATTTCTAACGCTTCCAAAGGATGACTCTGGCACCATTTGATAGCATCTGCCAACTCTTGGATTGTCTTCTCGGGTACCAATAGCCCACACAGCGATCCATCTTCCATGGACAGCATATCTGGGATGGCTGCTTTTAGACAAGATATGACCAGTTTGCCACGGCTCATGGCTTCCAGAATCGAGATAGGAAACGCCTCTGCATAGAAATAGGTTGGCAGACAAACTATATCAAGGGATTCCATTAACTTGACTGCCTCTGGATTTGGAAGTTTCCCCATGAAATGAATATTGTGGTTCATATTGTTACCTATCAGACTAACCATTTTGTCAATATCCTCGTCCGTCCCTGTACCTGCAATATAAAGATGAGTGTCATCTGGCAATTCTTTAACTGCATGTATTAGTTCAAAGATCCCCTTTGAAGGTATAATGTTTCCTATAAATCCAATTCTCTTATAGTCACTTGACTTAATTTCAACAGAATCAGGTACATCAATACTATTGGGGGTCAACATGATTTTATTCCTTATAGTTGGAATAGTCTGGAGAAAATCTGCTGAACACCGGTCAAGAACCCACGTTTGGTCATACAATTCGATGTTCTTTCTAAACATTCGGCTCCAATTGCCTTTGCCCTCGTACAATTCTTTAATGTATCCAAAGTGACAATGCATGATACACTTGATACCGTTTCTTTTGCATAGGCGCACCATCAAATAATCTCTTAGGGTTCCCATAGCAGCACTCGTTGTTGTATGCATTATCTTTATGTCTGGATTAGCATGTATTACTTTACGTGTGTTAATATATATATATATAAAGACCTTGATGTCATAAATATACTTATAAAATCCTCTGAGTTTTATAAAATCCTTAACTGGAGCCGTATCGACCACATATAGTTTGAATTCTACATCTGGAAAAGTTGAAGAAAATTTATTAGCCCAGGAAGCAATCCCTCCATTTCCTCTCAAAGGAAATAACCCAAGAATCTTTATCATTTCCCTAATTAATCAACTTCAAGTAGATGTTAATACATTTTTCTTTGTTGAACTTCTCTTCAGCCAATTCCCTGCTTTTCCTGCCCATCAGTTCTCTTGCTTCTACAGAACTTGTTGCAAATCTGACTATTTGAGTTGCCAAATCATGCGGGTCATGCGGATTAAACAGATAACCATTTACTCCTTCTGCCATGATATCAGGATTGTCGCATACGTCGCTGCAAATGACAGGTAGTCCACATGCCATCGCCTCACACAACACATTAGGGTAACCTTCATATAAAGAAGGAAGGCAAAATAGGTCTGACTCCTGATACTTCTCGTGAATAACTATTGTTGGTTCATAAAACTTAAAAGTCTTCTCCAGTCTCATCTTCTGAAGCATTGCCTCGTATTCATCAAGCAAATTGGTTTGCCTGCCGTACCAACTAACTCTGATTTCGAATCCTTGGTCCACGACACTTTTAACAGCCTTAATCAAACAGCCAATATTCTTTTGCGCCTCAACCCTACCAACTCCAATGATGTGCAGACAGTTCTTCTCTTTCTTATGAAGAGCCGGATGGAAAATACCCAAATCCACATAATTCGTAATCACTTTAACCTTATTCCTTAAGTTAGGATAATGATTCATTATAAACCGCTCCTGCGAATATGAGTTAGGTATTACAGAATCTGCCCACTGATAAAGAAAAAATTTCAACTTGTCTCTTTTTGATATACGTTGTGTCGTATTCCGTTCAGACACTATCAACTTAAAATTCAGTCCCAATATTTTGGCAAGACATGCCAAAATATTGGGTGAGTCTAAATAAGAAATCACGACATCTGGATGAATAGATTTAAAAGACTTCCTAATACGCCAAATAAGTCCAATAATGCAACGTGGTCTTTGTACACATCGGTGCCTTACATGATGCTCTGCTAAAAACGATTCATAAAATGGTGTATTATGATAAGTGAGCACTTCTACTTGATAACTACGGTCATTTAAGAGTGCTGCAAGTCCCACCATCTGCCGCTGGGCACCGCCTTGTGTCAGACCGTCGATGAAGAGTACAACTTTTTTCAAATTGGTAAATGAATTAAGTCTCCAAACTTATAGTCCCATTCCATTGGCTCAAATCCACCCATTCCGCTCGCCGGGAAGAAAGTCAACTCCCCAAAATATACCTTCCCTTTGATTTCATAGAAATCCACTCTTACAAAAGTAATTCCTTCAGATAATTTCCTTGCTAATTCCAACATCTGAGCATAATTCTCTGGCATGGTCGGTGTCTTGAGCGCAAAAGGGTACTCCTTTGACTTATGGAAAGGTTGATGGTTCCAGTTACAGTCAAAGAAATCCATTGATTTTCTGGTCTTTCTGTCAGATACGACCTGACAGTACATTGGCTTTCCATGAAAACAGTATATTTTATAATCTAGCAATTCTCTACAGCCAGGATTCTCCATATACTTTTCTGCAATGATCCTTGGACGGATATGCTTATAAGGCCATTCCCGATTATAAGGATAATAATTACTTTTCAAACATTTCCTTAACTTGCGGACAACAGTTTTCCTGTCAAAATTGTCCTTGTCCGTACAGATGAATACGCTCCCACTATCATGCGTGCATTTCAGGACAAACTGATCTGGTAGAGCATCGAATTCTATGTCATCAGGACTTTTATAAACGCCCAATGTGGGTATGATATATTCCTCACCGATTATATTCGCCACATATTTCTTTGCCTCAACCTTATCAACCATTTGCTGATACTTAGGACTATGATCATTCAGTTTCAACCATTGTAATTTCTCATTAAATGACTGAGGACATTCAAGATTCAAAGTATAGCCTGTCCTCAGGGGAAAAAGAATCTCCAGATATTTCCTGTCTGGAAAAAATCTTGAGAGTCTATAGACCAATCCTCGCAGTAACCTCGTTTTGCTAATGTTCATAGATGTGAAGGGAGAGGTCTCGCTGTTTCTGAGCCAGACAATAGCCAATACAGAGACTTGCCGTAATAAACAGACTATCGAAGGTCATTGAAAATAATGACTTTAGAAAATATATAATAATCAGGTCACCCAGGACTTGTCTGTAGCCGTTTACTCTTTCCCAGCGAATCCCATGCCATTCACGGACAAGACAAATCCAGAAACCAGTATACATGACGACACCAAGCACACCTTGGTTAATGGCAAATTCCAACCAGTCATTATGAGCATACTGCCCCAACCGCAGATAAGTTGCATTAGCACCACAGCCAAACAAGAACTCCAGAGCAGAGGTACGATGGACAAAGAAATCGAAATAAGTCAGATACATGGAATCCCTGCCGCTGCTATTTCCTTGTAATGTATTGCTTATACGAATTTTGAAATAGTCGCTTGACTCATAGAAGTCGGTCACAAACATAAATATAGCATATAGGGCTGCTACCATCAGCAGTAATTTATACTCTTTCGTTGCCCTTGTCTTAAGTTGATGTTTCATTAACAACAAAAGGGCAACTGCCCCTGTTAGGATTGCTCCTCTTTTCAGAGACATCACGATAAATGCAAAAAGAGCCACCATAAGGACATACTTCATTACATCCTTCAGTCGGACAAGAGCCAACATAGGTATCAACGGAACGAAACGGTACCCGATGTTATTGGTGATTTCTTCTCTTTCCAACATTGAGGAACGTTTGACATAGGACTGATAAAACAATAGGACTGTAGCAATAAACAGAAACAGAAATACCTGTAACAGATTTTCCTCTGTAAGATCTCCTTTCAACGCAAACAAGTAAAAGGCATAAATAGGTAAAACAGAACAGTAAATTCGCTGCAGATAACCAAATTGCAAACTTGTCATCATATTGAACTCATCTGGATAGAGTGCCAATCCACGAAAAAAAAGCACAAGACCGTAAATCGTGACAATAGCCAACAAAAGATTCAGCCACTTCAGAAAGGGTCCCATTCGATAAAAGATGTTCACATAGAAAAAAGTAACAACAGACAACACAATCTCTATACATAGAATGGTCTGGGCAATAAAACCTTTTATCATCAGCACATCCTGAAGATAATACACCACCCACAGGAATAAATATAAATAGCACAAGTATTTCGAAAAAGACCTCGTCATACGGCAATATCTTATGTGGGTTCACCGTTTTCACGATATTTGATAATCCTTGCAGGAATCCCCCCCACAACACAGTTGTCTGGAATATCCTTGGTGACAACTGCATTTGGAGCCACAAACACA
>AUXO010695033.1_pt1 | contig 10069 bp, 7 predicted proteins | sample 768731 | NCBI WGS metagenome assembly AUXO01 (sample SAMN02715735, study PRJNA202380) | gut metagenome | biome: sheep rumen | host: Ovis aries | place: New Zealand: Palmerston North | reverse complement strand
GATACATTCTGGGAATTATATAATCCCCAAAACCCGGATGAATCACCGTATGGCGGTATTGTCATCCACAGCTTCTGCCATGCATGGAGCTGCACTCCGACGTATTTCCTGAGAAAATACTATTACTGATTCAACTGAAAGGACTCTTAATGAGTTCTTTTTTGTATAATGAAATCGATATGATTGGAAAATACAAAGTCATTACATTATGCGGCAGTACCCGTTTCAAAGACGCGTTCATGGAAGTGCAGAAACAGCTGACTCTTGAAGGCAATATTGTCATCAGTGTCGGACTGTTCGGGCATTCCGGCGACAGCGAAGTCTGGGAGAACATGGATGAAGGCACTCTGACAAAGACAAAGGAAATGCTGGATGACATGCACAAAAGAAAGATCGATATGGCAGATGAAATCTTCGTCATCAATGTGAACGGGTATATCGGTGACAGCACCAGATCAGAGATCGCATATGCAGAACAGACAGGAAAGAAAGTGAATTATCTGGTAAATATCCAGTGAACAGCCAGGCATCACGATTGATCATGATGTCAGGTTGTTTTCTTTTGGTCTGAACATGTTTTACAATGAAAACAGAGAGAATTCCCGGGAGATTATATCATGGAGAAACCAACACTGAAAGAACGTTTCCGGTATTGGCTGGACACCCGGCTGTCCTCAGGCAGCACCGGTCTGATCAGAATTCTGGTTGTTTCAACCGTTACGATGATTGTGCTTTTTTCTGCGGTTATTCTTTTGTTCGGCTTTAACGAGGACGCGGATGCCGGATCTGTCATCTGGGATAATATCGCGACCATCATCAATGCCTGGATGCCGGCTTCTGATGAGGGATCGCTCGGCTACAGAATCATCATGGCTCTGACCGCGGTGGCAGGACTTCTGTTTACCAGCGTGCTGATCGGAATTGTAACAAGTGCGATGGAAGAAAAGATTATGGGACTTAAGAAAGGAAATTCCCAGGTCATTGAAGAAGACCATACAGTTGTTCTCGGCTTCAAGTTTGGAGAATACTCACTGATCAGGCAGCTTGTGCTGTCCGCAGGAGATGACAAAGCATGCATCGTGATCGGCGCGGATGAGGACAAGGAAGAAATGGAACAGTGCATCAGGGACAATGTCGAAATTCCAAAAAATGTACGCATTATCTGCCGCACTGTGGATATCTTTGATCCGTTATCCATTGAACTGCTTTCCGTGCATACATGCAGAACAGTTCTGATCAGTCCGATGGATGACAGCAGTGTTGTGAAATCATTGCTGGCAGTCTCATCCCTGATCCATAGCAGCGACAGCCGCAAGGTTCGCGTCAATGCCATCGTATCCAAAGATCAGCACCGCTTCCCGCCGTCCATCGCAAGACTGCACAATATGACAACATTGCAGACGAATGACACGATGGCAAAAATCATCGCGCATTCCTGTACCCAGACAGGTTTGTCAGAGGTGTTCAAGGAAATCTTTAATTTTGAAGGAAATGAACTGTACCTTGTGAAAATGGAAGGAATCGGCGGCCTCTCATTCAATGATCTGCTGGTCCGTATGGACCGGGCTGTACCTGCCGGTATCTACAGAAATCATGAGATGCATCTGAATCCGGAACCGGATACTGTGCTTGAAGAAACTGACAGGATTCTTGTATTTGCGGAAGAAAATGATTCAGCCGTGCTGAGAGAAGAAAGAGACAGAATCGACACCGTCTTTGAACAGGTGATACCTGAAAGGAATACAAAAGTCATTATTATGGGAAGAAACAATTCCCTGAAGACAGTCCTGAAGGAACTGCCGGACAATGTCGAGCATGTGACGTTTGCCGGCATCCGCGATGAAGCGGAAATCACGGAGAGAGAGCGGAAGATCTGCGAAGACAGAGAGATGACATATGACTTTGACACAAACGATCTCTTTGAAGAACAGAAGCTCCTTGAATCTACCAGAAATGCCGAGCACATCATTATTCTAAGCAGACATGACACAGATCCCGATGAAAGTGACATGAATACAATCTTCCTGCTACTCAATCTGCGGGATATCCGTTCCAGGTACAGACTCAGATACAACATCACGGCAGAAATGCGTCTGGAGTCCAATCAGAGTCTGATTGACGCAAAAGATCACACGGATTACATTGTTGCTTCAAATATGTCTTCACTGTTTCTTGCCCAGCTTGCGGAAAGCCCGAGACTGATCGGCGCCTTTGAAGAACTGCTTTCCAACAGAGGCAATGAGCTGTTCATGAAAAAGGCATCTCGTATCCACTGTTCAGGAACGCATACTGTATGCCAGCTCAGACAGATTATCAGAGCGCAGGGATATATCTTCCTTGGCTATATGAACAGCGACAAGGAGAAGTTCTTCAACCCGCCGCTGGATGAAGTGCTGGAAATTAAGGATTCAGACAGAATCATTGTTCTCGGGGAAAGCTGATTGATCCTGAACGTGTATATAATAGATAATTACAACAAATTACAGTTTCCGTGTTAAACTAATAGAGAGTTTATCAGTGGAAGGGGAAACTGTCATATGAAGAAAACACAGTTATTCAAAAGCATGAGCCTGATGATGATCTCGTTCATGCTGTTTTTCTCTTTGATCAGTCCGGTCAGAGCGGAGGGCTCTGCGGACTATGGCTTTACAGTCACAGAAGAAGAAAAACAGGCAAAAGAGAAGCTTGATCAGGCGGAAAAAGACCTGGCTGCGGCAAGCCAGGCAGAACAGACCGCAAAAGAAGACCTGGACGCAAAAGAAAAGGCCCTGAAGGACGCAGAAGACAAGGTACAGGAAGCACAGAAAACAGTCGATGAAGCGTACAAGGCAGCCGAAGATGCACTGGCAGAAAGAAAAAACAGTGCGCATGAAGCATTGAGTAAGGCAGAGAAAGAAGTGAGTGATGCCGAAGATGCTTACAAGCAGGCAAAGAGTGATGCCGATCAGGCAGAAGCTGAAAAACAGGCAGCTGACAAAGAGCTGAAAGACGCGCAGGAAGCGCTCGATGCTCTGAAGAAAGCGAATCCGGATGCCGAAAAAGAACTGGCAGACGCGGAAGAAAACGCAAAGAAGGCTGCGGATGATCTGAAGCTGAAACAGGATGTCGCAGCCCAGAAGGCAGAAGCGCTTGAGACAGCTGAAAAAGATCTGAACGAAAAGAAAGAAGCGCTGACAAAGGCAGAGCAGGCGGACAAAGACGCTGCGAAAGCACTGAGCGATGCGGAAGAAGAACTGAAGAACGCAGTCAGTGAGGAAGAGACAAAGCAGAAGGCATACGACGATGCAGTCGCTGCAGTTGAAAATGATGAAGCTATCGTTGCCGCAAAGAAAGAACTCGAAGATGCCAAGCAGGCACTGGAAACAGCACGCAGCGAAAAGGACGAAGCGGTAAAGAAACAGGAAACAGCGAAGAATGATCTGGCTTCCGCTGAAGCAGCAGTCGAAACAGCGAAAAAGGCAGCGGAAGATGCCAAGGCTGCGGAAGAACCATATCAGAAAGCAGTTGAAGACAAAAACAAGGCATATGAAGATGCCAAGGCAGAAACTGCAGCGAAAGAAAAAGATCTCAATAACGCAAAAGAAGAACTCACAAAAGCAGAAACAGCACTGAAAGATGCACAGGATGCACTCAGTGAGGCAAAAGACAGCAAGGATGCCGCAGACAAAGCAGTCAAAGAAGCTGAGACAAAGGCAGACGAAGCCGCAAAGGATGTCGCCGCTAAAGAAAAGACAGTCACAGATGCAGAGAAAGCACTGAAAGACGCAGAAGCAGATCTTGCGGAGAAGCAGAAGACAGCCGATGCAGGAAACAACTCCAAGGCATTCTTCAAATGGCTCAGTGAGAATGCAAAGACAGAGGCAGAGAAGAAGGACGCGGCTGCGGCTTACCGCGTACTTGATCGGGCTCTGACATCAACTGACAGAACAGAACTGCTGAATTTAGAGGAACATATTTCAGCCGGAAGCAGAAAACGTCTTGAATATGAGGAAATCATCGGCGCTACTGATGTTACAGACCCAGCGGATGCCACGAACCTCAAATATGTCAGAAGGGCACTGGATCTTCTGAACAAGGGAAATGTTGATTACCGTTCCACAGACAATCTCCCTGCCCTGAAGGTATCAAGCGTGCTGATGGCTTTTGCGGAAGCGAATGCTAACTATATGGCAGAACACGGACTTGCTCATACACTGACGTTCCTTGCCCTGGAAAATGCGGCCTGGGGAAGGGCTTCAGACCCATCTTACCTGGAAACACAAAATCCTTATGAAGGATGGCATGACAGGGAAAAGAAAGCATATGTAGAGAAAACTGGTGGTCAGACAGGTCATTATGAAACCCTGATGGAAAAAGAAGGCAGAGGACCTTTCACGGTCAGCGGTTTCGGCACAACAATTATCACGAAAGATGATGGACACGGTGAGATTTTCCACTCCCAGCAGTTTGCCACCAGCCCGAACGGACTGTTCAAGTTTGACTTTGCCGGCACGGAAGTTTCTGAATACAGGAAATATCTTGATCAGTACGAAGAATCCCTGACAGCGGATGTCAAGAAAGCAGAAGAAGCAGTCAATGCCGCAAAAGCAGAAAAAGAAAAGGCTGATCAGGCACTGAGTGACGCAAAGGCAGCTCAGACAGAAGCTGACAAGGCAGTGGAAGAGGCGAAAAAAGCAGCGGATGAAGCTGCTCAGAAAGTCACAGACGCGGAAGCTGCAGTCAAAAAGGCAGAAGACAACAAGACTGATGCGGAAAAGAAAGTAACTTCCGCTGAAGAAAAACTTGCTGAGACGCAGAGAAAAGAAACAGCCGCAAAAGATGATGTCGATAAGGCAAAGGCTGACCTGGCAGAAAAAGAACAGGAAACAGCTGATAAGGAAAAAGAACTGAAAGCTGCGGAAGCTGACCGTGATGCGAAGAAGAATGCTCTTTCAAAGGCAGATCAGGAAGTCAGCGACAAAGAGAAGGCGGTTGAGGATGCACAGAAGACAGTTGATGAGAAGACACAGGCTGTCACTGATCTGACAAAAAAACTGTCTGATGCGGTAGAACCGGCAGAGAAGGCACTCAACGACGCAAAGGACGCAAGAAAAGCAGCTGAAGACAAAAAGGCTGAAAAAGAGAAAGAAGCATCTGATGCATCTGCGGCACTGAAGGCTGCGGAAGAAGCTGCGCAGAATGCTGAAAAGGCAGCGGCTGATGCGAAGAACGCAAAAGACGAAGCTGACAGAGCACTTGCGGAAGCTGAGAAGGCAGATGAAGACGCAAAGAAGGCATTGAAGGAATGCGAAGAGAAGAACAAAGCTCTGACAGACGCGAAGGAAGCTGCCGACGCTGCTGAAAAGAAAGCGGAAGAAAAGAAGGCCGCAAGTGATGAAGCAGCGAAGAAAGCAGAAGAAGCCAAAGCGGACGCTGATAAAAAGGCACAGACCAGAGATGCTCTGAAAGAGGATGCTGAGCGCATTGATGCCATCACTCTGGAACAGGTTCTTGCCCAGACAGTGGCAGCACCGGATGATGATCTGAATGCATACGGCAAAGCTTATGCGGATGCTGAGACAGAAAAGGAAACAGCAGAAACAGAAAAGAACGCTGCTGAAAAGGCAAGAGATGATGCCAAAGCTGCAGCTGAGGAAAAGACTGTCGCAAAAGAAGCTGCAGAGAAAACAAAGGATGAAGCACAGAAGGCATATGATGCGATCGTGATCACATCCATGGAAGTCACTCTGAGCAATACTTCCTATACAGTCGGTGACAAGTTCGATGAAACAACAGTGAAAGTCACTGTGACACATCAGGACGGCACAACCGAGGAAGTTAAAGATGCGGAAATCACAGCTCCGGCAATTCCTGAGACAATGACACCGGAACTGGTGAAATTCTTTGAAGAGAATGAAACGGATATGTGTGACGGCAAGGTCACATATCACGGCAAAACACAGACAATCATGGTTGCTGTGAAAGCCAACAAATATGAAATCATCAAAGGCGCAGGCCAGAAGATCACAAAGGGTGAGGAACAGGATACAGAATTCGTATCCAATGCGTCCATTGATGTATTTGCCGGAATCGTACTGATCGACGGCGAAGAGATTACCGCAGACAAATACAGACCGGAATCCGGCAGTACAAAGATCACGCTGAACAAGGCATATGTCGAAACACTTGCGGTCGGGGAACATACGATCACAGTGGTATCCAAAGACGGCAGTGCCAAGGCTTCCTTCACGGTAGAAGAAAAGAAGGAAGAGGAACCGAAGCCTGAGGATCCGAAACCGGAAGATCCAAAGCCTGAAGATCCGAAGAAGGACGATCCGAAACCGGAAGAGCCTAAGAAGGATGAGCCGAAACCGGAAGAACCTAAGAAGGATGACAAGACTCCTGAGAAGCCGGCAGATCAGCCGAAGAAGAATGATCAGAAGCCCGCAACACCTGCGACTGCGGATCATTCATCCGCACTTCTCTATACATCAGCCGGCTGCCTCAGCACGCTGATCGCAGCACTTGCGCTGATCCTGAAGAGAAGACTTCAGAACAATTAATCAGTCAGAGAGACCTTCCCGTGCGGGAGGTCTTTTCTGTATGTGAAATCTGCTTGTTTTCAGTTACAATGTTTCTAGGAAATGAGGAGTATTCTCATGACAAATCTGATCAGGAAAATCAAAAGCATCCCCTGGTGGGGATGGGCATCAGGCATTCTGCTGTTTGTAGTGCAATATGGATTGTATCGTCTGGCTAACTGGATCTCCGTGATCATCGGCACGGCAAACAACGCGTTTGAATGGAAAATCGCGTTCATTGATGATCTGATTCCGGTCATTCCGATCTTCGCTCTGCCGTATGTGTATTCCTATGTGTTCTGGATCATGGGACCGATTGCGGCTTCACTGACAAAGAAAAGAAACTTTGTGAATTACGTATACGGACTTCTTCTGACATATGTGATCGGTACGGTCATCTTCATCGTGATGCCGACATATATGGACAGAGTAAAGGAAGGACTCATGGTATATGCGGATAAGCCGGGTTTCCTGAACGGCCTGCTTGCGGCTATTTATGCGGCGGATGGTGCCGAGAGGGCATTCAATCTGTTCCCGTCCTTCCACTGCATCATCAGTGTCTACTGCTATCTGGCAGTAAGAAAACAGCCGGAAATCTCAAAGGGATTCCAGATGTATTCACTCATCATGGCTGCACTGATCGTTCTCTCCACGCTGTTTACCAAACAGCATTACATCATTGACTCGATTGCCGGAATTGCCATGTCCATCGGCTGCTGGATGCTGATGAACAGACTGGATCCCGGAAAGAAATATGAATGAAGTGCTGCTGAAAAGCAGCATTTTCTCTGAGCATTTTCACTCTCTGTTTTCAGGAAAGTGCTATGCTGAAGATGAGGGAGGTACTGTATGACAAAGATACTTGTTGCTTATTTCTCTGCCGAAGGAACAACCAGAAAAGTCGCAGAAAAGCTGTCTGCAGTCCTTGGTGCGGATCTGTTCGAAATCAGACCATCAGAACCATATACTGCAGCTGACATCAAATGGACAATTCCGCTTTCCCGCTGCAACCGTGAGAAAGTTCTGAAAAGGCCTGTGCCGTCAGAAGGAACAATCGGAAATTTCGATGAATACGATACGGTACTCATCGGATTCCCAATCTGGTACGGCGGGGCTCCGAACATCATTACGACATTCGCAAAGAAGTATGATTTCACCGGAAAGAAGATTGCCCTGTTCGCAACATCCGGCGGAAGCCCGATTGGAAAGACCGCTGAGAAGTTTGAACCTGCATTAAACGGCAAAGGCACATTGCTTGGAGCGGTACTGTTCAAAGCGGATGCTTCGGAAGAAGAACTGAAACAATGGTTTGAAAACCTGTAAGGTATGACTGTGTACAGAGATGTGCACAGTTTTTTTCGAATTTCTGAGAAATCGCGGATTTTCCGCATATATACAGGCAGGAGGTATTCACGATGACTCAGAAAATTTACACGCTGAAAAACGATTTCATGTTCAAGACAGTGATGTCAGATGAAGAAAATCTGAAACCATTCCTGCAGAGACTCTTCCCGGAGAAAACATTCAAAAAACTGATCATTGAGCAAGAGAAGAGTTTGAAAGCTTCAGTGAATTCTCATGGTGTCCGGCTGGATATTACTGCGACGGATGAAGAAGGCGTATACAACGTTGAAATGAACTCTTTGTACACTGTCACTTCATTGAGAAGAGGGAGATATTACGCATCTTCTCTTGACATTTCACTTCTGAAACCTGATACAAAGTATGAGGAACTTCCAAATGTAACAGTTGTATTCGTAATTTCGAATTACCTTTTTTGTGATAACATTTGTTTGCACACTGGAGAGATGAGATGGGATCCTCCAGGCAGGATGGCAGAGACGTATGGTGTGAAACAGGTATACATTAATCTTTCTGCGGAAATAATGAATGTGCCTGAGGATCTGATTCCTGTACTGGAGTATTTCAGAGATAATGTTGTCAATGATGACTCATATGTGCAGAAATTGTCGGTTGCGGCTAAAAATGCGAATGATGATCCGGTATGGAGGCGGGCAGTCATGGACTTGGAAGAACGGATGCGAATGGAAAGGCAGACAGGAATTCAACAGGGAATTGAACAGGGAATTGAACAGGGAATTCAACAGGGAATTCAACAGGGAATTGAACAGGGAAGCCGGGAAAGAATGATCAGGCTTTATCTGCAAGAAAAGCTTTCACTTGCGGATTGCGCGGAAGAATGCGGAATGAGCGAAGAAGAATTTCTTGCGGCTGCCGAAGAATACCGCAGAAAGCTGAAAGAAGAATGAAAAACAGAGACTGAGCTCTGTTCATGGCATCCAGGTGCATATGTGCCGGGATGCTTTTCATTTCTGAGCGAGATGATCATAAAGCTGTTTTGCGGAAACGATGCCTGCCTGCACCTCCTGCACATATGCCAGGATGTTCTCTTTGTCCCTGACTTCGGCAGCTTTTCCGGTAAAGAAAAATTGCAGGGCGTTTCCGAAATGCCGTTCTGCTGAGAAAACGGTATACAGACGGTATCTGTAGGAGGAAATCAGTACCAGTGTCTTCTCCTTCATTTCCGGCTCTTTCTGAACCAGAAAGGAAATTGTGTCGAACGTATTCGCTCTTCTTGCCGGATCGGAAGAAGGGCAGGAGAGTGAAAGAATATCGGGATATTCATTCCATGTACATGTTCTGGAGAGCTTTCTGCGCTCTTCTTCGGAAAGCAGTGAAGGAAGAATGTCTGCCGGATGCACAATGCCTTTTTCAGGGATGGCAAAGGATTTCTGCACACAGGATGTCAGATGATCAAATTCCGTGATCGCTGAATCTGTTTCCATGATTCTTTCTGCGCTGAGCGCTCTTACCGGCATATGACGCAGACTGTATATTCTCGATGCCAGAGCCGCTCTTCCGGTATTGGCTTTGGCGCCGCCTCCCATGATCAGAAGACACGGAGATGACATGGAGGTGATGATTTCCATATCCTTTTTCAGATATTCCTCTTCCCCGTCCATACAGAGTCTTCGGACAATATCTTCAATCTCGCTGCGGTGTTCTTTTGCGAAACTGTCATCACGAATCTGAAAGCGTTCTTTCCTGTTGCGGAAATCCATGTGTGTTTTCGCGTACTCCGCGCAGTGTTCCAGATACGTTTCAAAATCCGAACAGTCTTCTGTAAACCCGTACAGGGCAAGAAGATCTCTGACTTCATCACACATGATGAAATCACGGATCATCTGTTTCAGATATGCGGTCCGTTCTGTTCCTGCAAGATTTGAAGGCGGGAAATGTACAAGCTGTTTCATGTTCCTATTATACGAAAAAAGGGGATCATTTTCCTTTGTGCCGGATCGGTCTTATAATATTTCCAGGAGGTTTTTTATGAAAGTGAATCCGAATGTATTTATTCATGAGACTGACAGAGCCGCGATGCAGGCACTGCAGGCAATCCCGGGATTCTCCCAGGTGATGAAGACATTTATGAACCAGTGGAGCGAAAAGCTCATGTATATCGAAAATATGGCAACCAATATCCGCAT
>AUXO017968197.1_pt1 | contig 10070 bp, 7 predicted proteins | sample 768731 | NCBI WGS metagenome assembly AUXO01 (sample SAMN02715735, study PRJNA202380) | gut metagenome | biome: sheep rumen | host: Ovis aries | place: New Zealand: Palmerston North | reverse complement strand
CTTTTACATAGTTTTCTATTCTATTTTTAAATAAGTTTGGATATTGCTTACTTTCCTCTTCAAATTTCTTTATATAGAACTCCGCTTCTTGCTCATCGAATTCTACCACCCTCTCATATGCATAAAAAGTAACTTTATCAGTCATTTTAAATTCTCTTACTAATTTCCATCTATCCTTCATTCCATCATCTTTTGTTACAGATTCCTTCAATTTTTGAATAATAGTTCCTTTTTGTGCTCCTGTTGCTTCCAAAGGAATATTAGAAATAAACATATATTTTGTTTTGAACACATCTGTTGGAAAACCATGAACAGAGTTAATTGAAGCTTCGTACGGAATAATATCCTGTATTGTTCTATCTGGCAACATATAATTTTCAAAAGTATTCGCGCAATACATAATTGTTGCAGCATTTATGTATGCTCTATGATCTTTATCACAATTTTCTAAAATAAATTTATCCATTTCGGCAAGAGTTTGAAAATCTTCCCTATGAGCAGGTTTCAAACTCACTCTAGAGAAAATATTATTACTAAAAAGATATTTGTTTTCAGTTACTGTGCCAAATATTGCTGCTGCAAAACACACAACAATTATACCTTGTAATAATACTCTAATTACTTTTTTATCTATTTGTGCAAATCCTATAATACATAATAAAAACATATATATATAAGTTGGGATTATGATTATTGAATGGTGTGGACCCATATTTTGTAATCTTGTAAATAAAACTGTTGCTAAAACCCCAGTTTCCAACAATATAATTGTACTCATTCTCAATGATTTATTTTTTATACCATAAATAATTCCTATAAACATAATAGCAAAATATACAGCTCCAACTCTGGCTAATTGTGAACTCAACTCCTTTGACATCCCACCTAAATTCCATGCTGAATAAGAACTATTAAAATTAGATTTAACTATTTTATAAATCATTGGTGATAATACAAAACCTAATATAACAAATGAAATTATTGCAAACTTTAACAAATTCATTGTTACCGTTTTCAATTTTTCTTTATCCTTTGATATTAAAGCACTTGCAAATAATATAATTGCATAACATAAATAATAACTTGCTACCCAATAAATATACCATCTTCTTGTAATTATCAAACAAAAAGTTGTAATTATTATTAATATGCATCTTCTTATATCAATCTTAGAAAAATCATAATCCATTGTTAGCAAGATTATTAATTCAACAAAAATTAATCCAATAAAATCAGGTTGTCCACTTATTGCAGCGTAATGAAGCAATGGGAACACAATTATAAGCATTAAACCTAAAAGATAAATCCAATTATTATTTTTTAATCCACATTTTTCAACTAATTTAATCATAATCATATAATATAATAATAAGGCTGGAATCACTGTCACTACTACATATGTTATTACAAATGCATCACCTGTTTTGTTTGTGAAATTAAATATTAAACTTGTAAAAACTAACAAAAAGCTTCCATAATCCTGTGCATATGTTGTCTTTACAATTTCTTTTATTCCCTCTAAAAATCCTGCATTAAATTTATCTAAAAGATTCAACTGCTTAATATAGTAACAACCATTATCCAATGTGTATATATACTGTCTTGTATAAACCACAAATGCATAAAAAGCTATTATTATGATAGATGATATTGCTACTAATGCTATTCCTTTGCGCTTAATGCTAACATTACACTTCTTTTGTGTTTCATATATTAATAAACCTAAAAAATATAATGACCATGCGCCAAAACATATAAAGGAAACAATTGATAACTGTTTTATAAGAATTGAAACAAGTCCGATGATTGCCATTATAATTGTTGCTATCAAAAATATTTTTTCAGATTTATATAATTGAATCTTGTCTTTTTTACATTGCAAATATGTATTTGCACTTTTTACCGTTTCATTTACTCCAGTCTTACCTTTTTTATTGAACATGTAGTTCTCCCCCATAAATCATATTAATCTTTTGTGGCAAATTTATTTTTAGCAAAAGTTAAAACAACTCCTATAGTTTTTTTATTTAAAATCGCACAAATAACTAATACACATGCCAAAGATACAATATGAACTATTAATGAATTACTATAATAAGTATATAAAATTCCTAACAAACTAACTATTTTTATAATCCTCAATATAATTGAATCCTTTGAAAGTTTTATTATTTCTTTCATTTTGCTTTTTCTTATAAAATAAACTGTAAATGTGGCTAACAATGTTGATACAGCTGCAGCCCATATTCCAATGAAATGAATACACAATATATTAACTACCAAATTTATAGCAGCTGAAATCATCGTGGTATATCCCATAACTTTTGTATCTTTATATGCTGAAAAAATTCCTCCATAAAATCCTGACATATTACTATAGTACATAGCTAATATAAGTATCGGTATATATAAATAAGCACTTTTGAATTCGTTTTTAATTAATATATTAAATACAAATGGTAAACAAGCGCACATTCCTATAACTATCGAAAACAAAACGCTTTTCAATGCTTCATAAATATTATTATAAAATTTAACACTATCTTCGTCCTTTAAAGCTTTGGCTGCAGATTCCTTCCATGCAGTATAAAAGAATCCATATATACTGTCCATAATCGTTGGAAACTTATTTGCCATCGAATAAACTCCATTTGCTCCTGCTCCCATAAATCCTGAAATAATAAGTCTATCTGATGTATTAATTATAGACCATGAAATACTATTAGGAACTAAAGGTAATGAATATTTTCTCATTTCCTTAATTTTATTTTTACATCTACGTGGTTTTAAATATTTATATAGCTTTAATTTGAATATTACAAATAAAACCGATAATATGTTTACCAATGTTGCTGAATACAACAATGAAAGATAACCAAATTTAAATTTTAATATAAATAGTATATTTAGAAATATAATAGATATATTATTTATAAAATTCAATGCAGAATATAATTTTATTTTTCCTAAACCTCTAATAATTGCATTAACTGAAATTATTAATACACTTGAAATAATATATAGTAACGCTACATACACATCAATTCTCTTTAAAAATATTCCTACAATAATAAATATTAAAGAGCATAAAAATAATCTTTTCATAATATAATTCGCAACTTGAGATATAATGTCACCTTTTTCTTTTTCATCTTTAGCATCAATTAAAAACCTGAACATTGACTCTTCCATCAATAAAGTTATTATTGGTGTTAAAAATACTGAAATTGTTAATATTAAATCATAAATACCATATTCAGTTGTACTTAATACTGATGTATATAGCGGTAATAGAAAAAATGATAACACTTGTGTACCAAATTTTCCTATTCCAATTATTATTGTATTAAAAGCTAATTCCTTTTTTCTACTCATTTTACCTTCCTTTAATTCTTTTATACACATAATACACAATTTTTATGTCTTTTATTCTTTGCTTTATGTTTCGTGTTTTTTTACATGCTTTTTCATATCCATATTTTTCATATAGCTCCATGAAAGTATTGATTTTTTCATGTCTTGGCGCAGGATGACGTAATTGCGTGTTTCCTTGTACCGCTTCCTCTACACTACGTTCTTCATAAACAAAATTATTCAAACATGCTCCAACAAAGTTCTTTCCTTTTTCTGTATTTGGCATAACTACTGAAATTCCTTTACTATCATCAGAGAATTCTTTACTTTCAGATTTAAGCCCCCAGAAATCTCCAATTGTTATATCTGAAACTCTCTCTTTTTTTGCATACCTGCAAGTATAACAATTTTCTCGATATATCATTCCATTTAAAAATCTATAAAAATAGTAATTTTCATCATTTCTTCCTGTATATATACATTTATCACCTTCATAAATTTTCATTGCATATTCATTTTCCCTGAATGTAACCTTGCTAATCTTATTGCAATCATCTATATGAAGTTCTAATTCTTCTCTCAACATTTTTTGTGTTGGTACACCATGACATATCAAATCAACAGTTATTAAATTTTCATATTCTTTACGCAAAAAGCACCTTAAACCTGCAATTTGACAAGGAGTTCCTATAAACAATACTTGTTTACCATCTATCAAATCTTGTTTTGCTTGTGCATAACAATCCCCTATATAACACTGAACATATTTAGAACCTTTTACCTTATACAATTCATTTTTGTCAGTAATTCTAATAAATTTAAATTCACCGTTGCAAATATTATTCGCTCCATATATAACTCCGTTATTATCTAACACTTTCATATAAAATGTAGTTGCAGCTGCTCCAGATGTACTTTTACTTCTTATGTCACTATCTTTTTGAAACATTGCATATGCTGCAATAGGTTCGCTAAATTCAACAGGGTTTATTTGAGGACAAGTTTTGCTACACAAACCGCAATCTATGCATTTTTCTTTATTTATTACAGGATATATTATTCCGAATTTATCCTCTTTCATTTCAATTGCATTCTTAGGGCAGGCATTATAACATGCTGAACAACCTGTGCAATTTTTTTTACTACATATTTCCTCCATTAAACTCTCCTATTCCTAATGCAGTAATTAAATACTGCTTGCTTTTTTCTCTTTCGCTTTCAATCATTTTATTAACATTATTAAAATTAATACTAAAAGCATTTTTCTCAATATCATCTACATTATCGCCTTCCATAATCATACGATCCTCAAGTTGCATCGTTTTCAATAATGTTGATATTCTATAATCATTTTTACCATTTAACGCATAAAATGGTACGTTTAATATTACTGAAAAAATCGTCCCGTGGAAAGAAGATGATATAACCAAACTTGCATTTTTTAATAAGTTCAAGAATTCCATAGGTCCCGAATCATATTTTCTCATAAATCCCCCCATAATATCATACTTATATGATGGATTTGCAACAACAATCTTCATATTTAATTTTTTTGATATTTCTTTTAAATATAATGTTCTTTCCTTTGTTGGTCTTAAAGAATAGTATAAAATATAAGGTTCTTCTATAATTCTTTCAGGCTTTATTATTTTATTCCAATCCTCTTTATCTAACAATAATGTTGGATCCATATTAATATTTATTTCTTTATCTGTAAATTGACTAATAAATTTCTTTGTTCCCTCTTCTCTAACGGAAATATGATCATAACTTTGCAATAATTCGGCAATTCTTTTTTTGTCATTATCAGCTATTTCTCTTGCTTTTGGACCAGAACTAACCGCATAAGAAACTTTCTTTTTACATTTAATTCCATCTAAAAAATAACTCCAATCAAAATCATATGCCATTAAATTCCATATTTGATCACTTCCAGTTATACATACATCATACATAACATCATCATCGATAATTTGTTGCCTTGTTTTAAATTCTTTTGTAACATTTAATTTATTGTTAATAAAAAATTCAAAGTTTTTTGCTCTTTGATTCAATTTACTTCCAAAGAAAACTTGCTTAAACACTCTTTTTAAGAAATTACAATCCAATTTATAATCATTCATTCTTTCTTGTATATCTGTTCTTAAATTTATAATTGAATAATCAATATTAGCATTATATTCATTTGATAATTTATTTATATACTGTTGTAAAGCATATGATTGTAAATTTGAACCAAAATTATATGACGCATGAAATGTTAATCCTCCAATTTTCATTTGCTCCACTTTCCTTTCTTCAAATTTAAATATATAAAATACAATTGTTTACTAATCCAAAAAATATCATATGTCAAAAGCACTTTTGCACCAACATTTTTCTTAACTTGTTTTCTATATTTTAAATACTTTTTCTTATACAATTTATAATAATTTTTAAATTTGTCACTTTTTATTATGTCCTTATAATTTTTCAACTTAGCATAATAATATAATACCTTATAAGTCTTAATGTTCTCAACTTCTATAGCATCATGAAGCTCAGGGTATGTTTGTTCTATGTATTTATTCTTTTCAAAAACAGCAATTTCATAGTCATTTATAAGACTTTCATTTATATTTCCCATTATACTATCTTTATGCTGCATATAATGATACCCCAAGAAATTGTCATAAACCAATACTTCTGCTTTTTCAAACACTTTGTATAAAGTTGCAACATCTTCTAGTTTTCTTCCAATTGGAAAAACGATATTTTCGAAAATTTTTCTCTCATATAATTTATTCCATACATGATTTGAAAGATTTTGTTCCAATATAAGATTTTCCATTGCTTGCTTCTTATTTAAAAGTGTTATTTCTCCTTCAAAATGTTTACCAATTTCTATTCTTCCAGATTTATATTCATTTGTAAATGAGCACATTGAAATGCTAGCATTATATTTTTTCAAATTATTATATAATCTTTCAAACATTGTGCTTTCAATAAAATCATCACTATCTACAAATCCAATATATTTTCCTGTTGCATGTTGTACACCAACATTTCTTGTATCTGCAACTCCACCATTTTTCTTATGTATAACAACTATTCTATCATCTATATTCTTATATTTATCACATATTATTCCGCTACCATCAAGGGATTCATCATCAATCAATATTATTTCAAGTTTTTTATATGTTTGATTAATTATGCTTTCAATACATTTAGGTAAGTATTGCTCAACATTATATACAGGAACTATTATACTAATTAATTCATTACCATCATTCATTTTATGAGATATTCCCCCCTTTTTTTGCTATTTCTTATTGCTCACTACAAGATTGTTTTTGTTCATATTTGATATAAAATATAAAATAAATATATTTAAACTAGGTATTATAACTATTGATTCCATTATTCCATATAATTCTAACATAACTATAAAAAATAACACATCATATCTTTTATTTCGGTATGCCTTTTTTGTATTTAAAAGCAATATGCCTATAAACACAATAAATTGAACAATACCATATTTAATAAGCAATTTTAAATACATATTATCTAAAACATAACGGTCAAATATTATATCTGGTATATTATTTCCAAATATAGAAAATCCGTAAAAATTATAAAATATTGTGCAATACTCTATTCTTCCACTAGTCAATTTATTTAATAAACTTATTATATCTGGATTAATATTATATATACAAATAGAGATAACGGCTAAAAAACTAAGTATGATTGGTAAAGAAAAAATAATTTTCTTTATAAAATGATTCTGAAACCCGTGCTTTACCATTTTCTCCTTTTTTGCATATAAAATATAAAATAAAAGACCTACTGGTAATATCAAAACTGTTGTTTTCGTATTTAAAACAAAATACTCTACAATCTCAAGAATTATAATTGCAACCGTAAATAAAACGATTTTTTTATTTTTTACTAAATACATTATTTCAAATACAACTACCGTCAAGTATAATGAAATTAAATTAGGATTTTTAAATCCCATTGAATGACGAACAAATTTATCTGCCCTATAAGATATTTGATCTGGTATAAATCCAAGTGCACACAATACAATTGTTGAAACAATCAAAGTTACCTTAGCACCAACATCCACCTTTACAAAATAATCAAAATCAATAAAATAAACACATGATGCTAACAAAAACAATCTTATAAAAGTTGCATCTTTGGTAAATATATAACATAATGCCATTATTGTGGCTATCAACCCTAAAATAGCAAACCTTTTACTTGAAATTACTATTTTCCTAGTTTGTAAACTATTGCATACCATTTTAAATATTATAAATGCAAACATTCCAATATATGAAAATAGTACAATTACTTCATTATACTTTTCTATTATTGGAAGAAGATACATAATATCTGCTAGCAATAAAATGGTATACGAACATACAAATAAAATATTAATTTTTTTATTAATTTTATCTATTATAGTGTTTAACATAAATACTTTTCAACCTTTCTTGCTTCAGCTTGTATGCTATAGCCACAATTTTCAAATAATTCAATTCTACTTCTTCTTTCTTTAAATTTATCTAAATCATTAACTATAGTATCTGCCCAATACTCTTCCCCCTTATCTAATTCAATAAATTTAAATATCTCTTTGTCAATGTTTACTTCTTCAGGAATTACATACTTAGAGGCAAATACAGGCAATCCACAAGCTTCAGCTTCAATTGCTACTAATCCCAAGCCTTCAAATACAGATGGAAAAACAAAAATATCCATTGCTTGCATAATATTGGCTACATCTGATCTAACACCTGTAAGAATAACCTTCTCTGATATTTTATATTCATTAATCAAATTAACTATTTTTTCTCTGTCCTCGCCATCTCCTACAAGCATTAAAACAGCATTATCAATTTTCTTTTGTATTTCTGCAAAAACCTTTATTAGGAATAATTGATTTTTTTGAAAATGAAATCTTCCAACATTACCAAATACAATCTTATTTGCCAAACCAAACTTATTTCTATATTCACTTCTAATACTTTCGTTGTATTTAAAGTTATTCAAATCAATAGCATTTTTTACAATTAGATAATGTTCATTTTGTTCAATCTTTTTATTATAAAACCATTTTGAAGATTCTGGTGAGCAAGTCCAAAAATCTGTTGCATATTTTCCTATAAATAACTTATTGACTCTATGTAATAATCCCCTAAAAAAAGAATCCATATTTTGAGAATTGTGAGCATGAATAATTCTTTTTTTAATGCCGTACTTTTTAGCATATTTTAAGTAATCTATATTTGCCAAACTGCATACATTTACCCATATTGCTGAATACTCACTACAATGTTCTTGAAAAAACTTGTCCATATCATTTTTATATTTACTTCTATCCTTGCTTCTTGCTGTAATTCTATATATTTTTCCACCTAATTTTAATATTTCATCATCATAAGCAACAATATCAGTATTGCATAAAAAATCAAATTGAATTTTTTCTCTATTAATATTTCGATAATAATTCATTACAACACTTTCAACCCCACCAGGATTTTCAGTTATTCCAAACACTAATATTTTTTTCATCAACTTCTCCTATTCTGTTTCTGTCTATATTTGCATATTAATTCAGTTATAAAATACAACTTGCATTTTATTGTAAATAAAGTTATCTTTCTTGTTAAAGATAAGCAATCGTAATTACTATTTTTAAGAGCAGTTTTAAAAATATCTATATTGCATATTCTCTTTAACGATTTTAGATGTTTTTCATCTCTATTCTGTTCATTAAAACAATAGTTTACTGCTATTAGTAATACATGAAAGGCAACAAAATTATAATAATTTTGCATTATTTCCGAATCGTTTTCATATAGACTTGATAGATATTCTTTATTGACTTTCATTGACTTTAGATACTTATTAGCGTACTCCTTATCATATCTTTTTACAACAGAATTAAGATTAATTCTGTAATTGTATAAACTTTTTTCTAACATGCAAACTTTTTCAATGTTAAGAACAACCTGCTCATTAAATAATGCATCTTCACCAACTACAAGATTTGTATCAAATAACACTCCCTTTAAAGATTCCTTTGAATATAGTTTCATATGACAGAAACCCATTCCAGTTTGTGGATTTAACACCTTAATTAAAAATTCCTTTGATGATAATTCCATAGTATTTCCCGAATTGTTTATGCTTTCCTTATTTTTCCCTGTTACACGATTATAACCACATGCAACAACATCAGCTTTTGTTTGTACTGCACACTCATATAATTGTTCAACATAATCGCTTTCAATCCAATCATCACTGTCTATAAAAGCAACCCACTCACCTTTACTTTCTGACAATGCTACATTCCTAGCACTACATACTCCACCATTCTGCTTATGGATTGCCCTTACTCTACTATCAATTTTTTCATATTCATCACATATTGCTCCTGATTTATCCTTAGATCCATCATCAACTAAAATCACTTCCATATTCGTATATGTTTGCTTTAAAATTGAATCAACACATTTATTTAAATACTTTTCAACATTATAGACCGGAACAATTATTGAAATTAAATCATTCATAAATTCCCCCTAAAAACTACCTTCATATTTTTTTCCTGTAAATTTTGCTCTTAAGAAAGAAAAAATCTTCTTTTTCCAATTAGTTCCTTGCATATCAGAAACCTTTACTTCTGTATACTTAATATTATTCTTCATAATCCA
>AUXO016742468.1_pt1 | contig 10070 bp, 24 predicted proteins | sample 768731 | NCBI WGS metagenome assembly AUXO01 (sample SAMN02715735, study PRJNA202380) | gut metagenome | biome: sheep rumen | host: Ovis aries | place: New Zealand: Palmerston North | reverse complement strand
TGTGGTATTCCCCATATATTCCCAAGTGATAATATAAGCGTAGCAAGTGCGGGTAAAACATAAAGCGCTATATTTTTTAATATGTCGTATGTTTTATTTGATAATTCCATTATTTACCCCCTTTCGGTAATTTAAGCTTTTGTCCTACGTATATTTTATTAACGTCTTTTATATTGTTTAAGTTCTTAAGCTTTAATACTGTAGTATTGTATTTCTTGGCTATTGCGCTTAAAGTATCGCCACTTTTAACCGTGTAAGTAACGTTTACCGTTGCTTTTTGGTTTAACTTAGCATTTACTAGGGCTTGTATAATGTTATAATCATAGCCCGCAGCTTTTAGCCTCTTTTTGCGGTCTGCTCCGTCGCCCCATTTACCCGCGATAACCTCGTTTGCTATCTGCGCGTTTGTTTTCTTTGTTTCTTTTACCGTTTCCGTATTTTTAAAGTAAGATAAATCAACATTGCCCTTAATACCGTCTATACTTGCCGTACTTGAGTATTGCCAAGCGTTAAAGTAAATAGTTGGCGCTGCGTCACTATAACGCGCTACCCATATATAAAAGTCTTTGAGGGTCGCTAAGTCTAGGTCGTCAATATACCACGCTTGCGACGCATACACGCCCGCGGTATATCCTGCTTTTTCTACCTCAAGGCAAAACGCCCTTAATATTACGCTGCGCTTAGAACGGTTTAGCTTGCCTCTATCTGCTCTTCCCGTGCCTTTGTTATTTCCGTTTTCGCTATCAATAAATACGGGTAAATCAAGTTTATAATTCTTGATAAGCTCTAAAGTGTACTTAGCCTCGCTTTTGCCCTCTGCCTCGGTTATTGCCTGCGTTACAAAGTATACGCCTACCTTAAGCCCTGCATTAGTAGCGCCTTTTATGTTTTCGTTAAACCTACTATCGGTTACTAACTCCCCGCTACCGTAGCCCCTATAGCCTGCTCTAATAATTACGCCGTCGCAACTCTTAGCCACCTTAGCCCAATTTATAGAGCCGTTATAATGTGATACGTCAATAATTTTCATTTGTTTAATTCCTTTCGTTTTTCTTTTATTTTAGCAATTTATAACCCTTTATAATTCCTATCTATTTTCTAGATTAAATTCATTTCTTTAGATGTTAAGTATATGATTTTATTCATAGCGTTATAATATGCGGCTTTGCCTAGCCCCTTGGCTATTTCTGCCCCCGTCTGCGTGTACTTATCTATGAATATTATATTAAACGCCTCTTTGTCCTCTTTGTTAAGCCTACTTAATACGGCGTCTATCTGTGCTAGCCTCTTGTTAACTAATATTAGCCCTCTTGTGTCGCCCTCGTAGTTTTCTATAAGCCTTTTATTGTCTTTATAGTCCATAAGTTCACGCTTTACAAATTGTCGTATGTGCCAAGGTGTTTTATAGTTATTTTTCATTACTTGCCCCCTCAATTAGTAATACGTTATTTATTAGTGCTTTAATTTGTGGCGGTATTTGTGCGTCTTGCTCCTGCCTCTTTATTTCCTGCTCGTATATTATCCTAAAGTTGGCACGTTCTACGCCTATGTTATCCGTTACGCATAAGTTAGTAAATCCTAGGCGCTTAACTACTTTTTGAGTTATCGGCTCTAGGCTTGCTAGTCCCTCGTCGGCTCTATAAGTCCCGTAACGGCTTATAGCCCTTAGTACTGTTTCCCACGCCTCGCTCCAAGTCATAGCCTCGCCGTTAATTAGCTTTGTTGCCTCTTCCCTAATTTCTGCAATACTTGGCGACCACTTATTAACCGCTACCCATTTATTTAGCGTAACCTCTGCTACTTGATACGGTATATCTTTTAACTGATTATACCAAAGCTCTAGCGCCTGCGCGTTTGGTAGTATATTCTCTTTAGGGTAGTAAGTTCTTAAAGCGCTAGAAAATATTGTAAACTCTTTCTTATTAATGATAAACACCCCCTTTTTTATACTCTTCAATAGTCCAATATTTCCCCATTTCTCGCCCTTTAAATATTACTATCGTTGTATTAGGCTCTAGTATACTTGCGTAAGTTTCTAGCACTTCCCTATCATATATAGGGCAAAAGTTGGCTTGCTCTTCCCTTAACTCGGCTAAGTTTCTACGGTAGCCCCTGCCGTCCTTTTCTGCTTTCTTAATTGCGCTTAACTTGCCTTTTATTATTTCCTCTTTCTTAATGTCGTCTAAAATATCACTTGATACCCTTTTAATGCTTTCTATATCACTTTTAAGCGTTTCTATTAAATCGGTGTTATTTGTTGCGTAGTTTGTATATGCCTCTATACCGCTATTAATTCGTACTATGCTTTTTTCCTCTTCCTGCTTAAATAAATCGGTTAAATCTATAATCTCACCACAATATATAAAATTAACTCCCGACCCTATCTTTACGTTACCACTTAAAGTGGCTAATACTTCTTTAACTGTCATTTGTCAACCCTCATTTTCTAAGATTTAATATTTATTTGAATAACTACAACTCCCACTATTACTACTACGCGATAAGACTTTATTTTACTATTTAACAAAGTATAATTTGCATAATCTAAGGGGTAATCTTTGTAAACATCTCTCGTTGTTGTATGCTCTATTAAATGTTTATTTTTGTAAAACTCAACATCTACAAGTCCTAAATATTTTTTTAGTAGTTTATCAACTTTCATTTGTACCCCCTAACTTATCCGCTATAATAGCTAGCGTTACGTTTATGTCTGCTAGTAAGTGTGTAATTATTGCTAAGTTATAGTTTGTTATTTGTTCTTGTGTTACGTCCTCTTTAGTATATAACTCTATTAGTTCGTTAATACACTTAATGCTTGCGTTTATTTCGTCTTTTCTACTCATTTTTTACCTCGCTTTCTGCCCACTCTTTAGCGGTGTTATAAAAGTCGTTTAACTCTTCCGCCTTTGTTGTTTGTTTCTTGAATGTTTTACTATTTAAACCGTTACGCTCCCAAGTTCGTACGGCTGCTTTCCAATCTTTCATTTTATTTTTACCTACTAGCCACCCGTTAGATGTGTAATAGTCTATAAAGTGTTGCGCGTCTACGTTGTTTTGTCGTTCGTTACAATAGGCTAGTACATCCTCAAGCGTGGGCGGTGTAAAGCGTTTAGCTTTACTTTTCTCGCTCTCTCTCTTCTCTTTCTCTATATCTAACTCTTTCTCTATCTCTATCTCTGTGTAACGTTTAGTAACGGGCGGTAACAATTCGGTAACATTGTTACCTATTAGCCCTTTATCTTTCGCCCTTTTTTTTCGCATAAGCTCCGCTTTGTCCGTTTCCGACCCTATAAGGTAAGGTACTTCGGTTAATATATAATCGCTTTCGCTTTCCTGCCTTATAAGTCCCATACTCTCTAAGAATATTAGCGTAGCTCTTACGTTTTCCGCGTCCTCGTCTAGTGCTAGCGCCATTTCCTCGTAAAATGTAGGCTCTACACCCTCGTAGTATAAATAGCCCTCGTCTTTAAGGCTTAGTAGTTGCAACTTTAAATATATTATCGTGTAAGTGTCGCCCCCTGCTATCCTGCGTAGCTTTTTCATAGCTCTACTTGTGAAAAAATCCGTTTTTAATTTTAACCAATAGTACTTTTTAGCCATATATCCCCCCTTAAATAGTAAAGTCTAGTAAATCGTTAGCCCATAAGAAAGTAAATATATAAGCTCCGCTTATGCTTGCTATGATGTAAGATAAAATAATATTTACGTCATATATTACTATGCTAAACATTAGAGCTATACAACTAATTATTAAAAGTGATAATAAGATTATGTTTTTAATTTTCATTTGTTAAAGTCCTCGCTTTCGTTTATTTCTACCTCTACGCCTATGTCTTGGCTATATACCGCCTCTATTATGATTTTATCTATACAATTTAAGTTATCGTTTTTAATTACTCCCGCGGTTACTAGTCCGTCTATAAGCCCCTTAAGCCTAAAGTTATCTAAGTCTTTTCGCTTGTCCTTAAAATGTGGGCGCACGGTTAAGGTAACGGGATAGTTACCCGTGTACCTTTCTTTAACCGTCCATATAATAAAACTTTTTTCAGCTTGTTTTATTGCGTTAGCGTGGTATTTGCTCCCACGCTCTGCTTTTATGTATTCGTTCCAATTTAAAAAATCGTAGTCAATAAATAGCCTCATTATTTAGCCCCTTTGTTAATTAAAGTTAATGTAACTAATGTTATACAGATTATCGCCGTTATAATTACGCCGTTACTTATCATTGTTGCCCCCTTTCTGCCTTGCGTATTGTTTGTACTCTTTCTCAAGTCTTTTCTTTTCTTCCATCTGCTCTTTTGTAGGTCGTAGCTCTTCGTATTTTTCTTGTAGCTTACGCCTTATCCTGCTTACGGTTTCAAAAGGTGCTACACCGTAAGCTATTCTATACATTTTATTATTAAATACTTGCTCTAGCCAAGTAGTCGGCATTGATACGTCAACATCCTTTAATTTTGTAAATGCGTACGCTGCGTAAAGTGTCATATCATCCACGCGCGACGCTACGTTTTTTTTAAGTATAGGTTTTATATCGTCCTCTACTTTGTTAAATTTAGTATATTTCATTTTCTACCCCCTCAAGTAATAAATTAGTTATTGCCCTTTGTATATCTGATATTATAGTTGCTTGTAAATTTACTCTATAATCTTTTTTTGTTTCTATATTTCGTATATCTATACAACGCTTATATATACGTTGCTCACCCATATAGAAAAATCTAACTTCTATATAGCCGTCTATATGATACTCTTTAATATCGCTATCTTTATACTTAATCTCTGTAAATGGATATATCATATATAATTTTTTTATCATATCGTTTATAAAGTCGTAAGTTTCCATTTTAGCCCCCTTTCGTGCTTTAAATGATTATTTTATTATTTGTTTTATAAAAACGTCTATTTACCCCCTTTTTTCACGCCACACGGTGCACTATAGATAATTACGCCCGTATCTTTTTATAAAATCCTCTGTAGTTGCGTTGTTTTGTTTCATATATTCAATTTGACAACGTGCTTTTAGTGTTAAATCTAACTTGCGGTTACTGTGTACGCCCTGCGCTCCCGTGTGATGTGTTGCGCATAAATAAACTACGCATCCGTCGGCGTCTGATAACTTTCTATTAGCCGTGCCGTAGTAAATATGGTGTAAGTGTAAGTTAAGAGTAGTACCGCATATATAGCAAGCCTCGTTACGTTGTAATAGTGATTTAACCATTACTAGCCCCCCTCTAAAAAGTCTTTTATTGTCATTTGTCCTTTTATCTGTGTATTATCCTCTTTTAACCCCTTAAATATGTGGGCTATAACGTCAACCGTCCACCCGTTGCCTATAGCCTCAAAGCGTCGCGTTTTTGGCACTCCTAACGTATAATTGTCGGGTAGTGTCTGCAACCTTTCCGCCTCTATAGGGCTTATAATCTTATAAGTTGTAACGTCGCTTTTATCTAATAAAATGTTGCATTTTGTTTCCGTCCTCCAACGTGGTATAGTTGGGCTTTTACCGTCTAAATAATATAAACGATACGCTTGGCTATAATGTCCTTTATGTAATAAGTCATATTTAACATAATTTGGAGTAAATACCGCCGTTTCTGCTATGCGCTCGTCATGTTTTATTAAATTAGCGTCATATATAAAAACGTCCTTTAGTGTTAGCCCTTTGTCCTCGGGTTGTGTTACGTTAGGTATGTTAGTCCAATATAAACGCTTACGACGTTGAGCCGCAACCGTAGCGCTATCTATCATAATAGGATTTACGCCAAGCTCTAAAGTAATATTATCCATAATATTTTGTGGCATACGGTAGTTATTTTCATATAAAAAATATTTTGGTTTTGCCTCTTTTAAAGCTCTTACATACTCTTTAAATAGTTCCCAACCTATACCCTCATTTATAAACATTTCTTTTTTTACTTTAGCCGTGTGGTTTTTGCTGCAACTCCAATTTGTGCAAGGACTTCCCCCTATTAACAAATCAAACTTTTCCTCTTGGTTATAAATTGCTTTGGTTACGTCCCCTTTATGTTCTATATCGGGGTAATTTTTTTTACTAATTGCTATAGCATTTGGTTCTATCTCATAAGCAACGTATCTATCTACGTTTATGCCTGCACGTTCTAGTGCTATATATCCGCAGCTTATACCGTCAAATAAACTCAATACATTCATTTTTATATATCCCCCTTTGCGTTTCCCCACTCTCTCGCTAATTGCGCCTCTAGTATTCTTAGCTTTAGCTTTGTAACGTTTATATGCTCTTTATTGGCTTCGTATGTGGCTTGCTCTACATCTCTTTTAAATCTTTTTTGCGCTACTTCGTCTATGCCATAGATTACTTGATTAATTAGTGTTACGGGCATATCTCCAGCGCGTAGCTTTAACGTTTCTTGTCTTAATGTTATTTTATAGTCACGCTCTGCCTCTGCTAATTTCTCGCCGTTCTTCCTGAGCATTTTAATAGATGCTGTTAACTCGGTCATAAGGTTTTGTATTTGTTCGTATAAGTCCATTTACTCGCCCTCTTTTACGCGTTCAAGCTCTACCGCTACTAAGTGAGCGTAAGCCTCGGGATAAAGTACTTTAAACGCGTCTATTATATTATCGTAACTCTTTAATCTTAGCTCGTTATTATAATTTAGTTCTACGTCGTCTATGATGATGTTTACAAGGCGTTCTAAGTCTAGCTCTTTCTGTTTAAGTAAAACGTATTCTTGTACGGTTATACTTACTTTTGGCTCTTCTTGCTTAAAAGCATCTTGTAAGCCCTCTTTTAATTTTGCCTTAAAGTCTGCCTCTTTCTTTGCCTCTTCTTCTGCTTTTGCGTCTGCTATTACTTCCTCAATTTCTAACATATATTTTTTATCCTTTCTTTAAAATGGTAGTCCGTCGTCCTCGGGTGCTTGTACCCACTCGTCAACGGTGTCGTTTGTGTTTCCTGCATCTGCTTTTTTACTCTCTGCAAACTCTACATTTTCGGCTATTACGTCCGTTGTGTAAACTGTGTTGCCGTCGCGGTTCTTATAACTCCCCGTTTGTAGTCTGCCGTCAAGTGCTATTTTCATACCTTTATAAAAATACTTTTCTATAAACTCCGCCGTTTTTCCAAACGCCACAATATTAGGAAAGTCGGCGTTTTCTCCGCCGTCCTGCTTAAAGCGTCTATCTACGGCTATAGTAAATCTTGCTACTTTCTTATCGTTTGCTTGGTGTATATCGGGGTCGCGTGTAAGACGCCCTACTAATATAACTTTATTCATTTTTAACCCTTTCGTATTCCTCTACTATTTCCCCCGCTAACGCCACGTTAACGGGTATACTTACAAGTTTTCTTTTGTCGTCCCTTAGATGTATACCGTATAAGTCTTTAACATTTACCCCGTAACTTTGCATATATCCTATACGGTATAAGTTTAATTGATACGCTAAGTACTCTTTATCTAGTACCGACGTTGTTTTTATATCTGCTACGCAAGTATTACCGTTTATATCTAGTATTAAATCCAAACGCCCCGCAGCTATTGGTGTATAGTTTTTAAATAAAATTATAGGCGTTTCGTTTTCTAAAACATTAAACCCGTAATATTTCATTAAAAAATTAAAGTTATGTACCTCTTCTATTTCCTCTTGTTCTCCACTTTTACAAAAGTTTTCTATTGCCTTATGTATCATAGTTCCGCGGTTAGCTGCACGCTCTAGCGTAGCCTTGTTAATATGGTCGTACTTATTACCAAACTTAACGTTTAACATCTGTGTTATACTTGGTACTATAACCCCGTCTATTATATATACGTGGTCGTCGTCGTCGTATTCTAGCGTATTATTGCCTATTAACCAAGTTTCCATAATTAAACCTCTACTTTTAAGCGTATTCTTATAGATGGCTTAACGGGGCTTATCTTAACGTATGTATCGTATATGTCGGGTAGCTCTTCCTTAAGTGCCTTAGTGTCTAAACTTTCGCGGTTTGTAGGTGCAACGTATGTTATAGCTAAGTCGGGCGTATCTAGTTTTATTATTCCCTTGTTTTCCATTTCTGCAAGTATCGCCTTTTTTAACTCGTCCTCTTGTTTCTTGATTTCTTTTACTTGTCTTTCAAACTCTGCAATTTTTAACGATGTTTCGGCGGTTAACTCGCCGTTGGTTGTTATAAGCTCATTCATTATTTACCCCCTTTGTATTTACTAATAAGGTCGCTCGCTGCTTTCATTGTCATATTACGGGCTTTTGCCTCGTCAAATGGTTTGTTTTGTTCTTCTGCTATCTTTCGCATAAGTTCTACTTGTTTATCGCTTGCTTTTTTCTCTTCCTTTGGCTCTGCTCCCGTCTGCTTTGCGTGTTCGTCCGTATCTGCGTCTTTTGTATCATCAATTAAAAATAAACCATTTAAAGCATATTTACGGGCGTAACTACTAGCCGTTCCCGTTATCTGTGAGCTATCCATACCTTTTTTTGCATCCTCTTCCCTAGCGTATGCAATATTACATATAACGTCGGTGCTATCGTCTGTACTTGCAAGTACGGCGGTAGCCTTAATATAATACCTCTCGCCTATCTGCACTATTTCGTCGCATATAGTAAGTACACAATTATTAGCCTTAAGTAAAGGCTTTACCGCCTCTAAAATGTCCTCGCAAGAGCGGTATTTATAACCCCCGTAACTGTTATATTGTCCTTTAGGTGCTTTAAGCTCTTGTTGGATGTTTGCTAATTTTTCAAAAATCATTATTTGCCCCTTTCTAATACTATGTATTGTTCCTTTCTTTTAATTATTTTCAAAAAGATAATCTAAAGTATAAGTCACGCCCTCTTTATCACTTAAGTACTTTTGTATTGCTTTTATATCCTTTTCGGTAAATACTACGCGCCCGCTTAGCTTGTTATATAAGTTTTGGTGGGTCATCCCCATATATTCCGCTAAGTCTGATACGCTAACCCCTTGGCGCGCCATTTCTGCGCGTAAGTTAGGGTATTTTATAGCCATAACCTAACCCCCTTTCTTTAGTATTAATAGGTGGGGCGTTCCTACGGTAGTACGCCCCCCTATGTAATTAATAGTAACACTATGATTTTAAAAAATCAAGTCATATTTTACTATATTAAATTTACAAAAACACAAGTGCAATTTTTTATTTATCCGCCCTTATTAAGTTTTTTATATATCCTTGGACGTTCTCAACCTTTGCTAGCTTGTCTAATATATCCTTATCGGTAACTATATTAAGCTTTAAGTAAACGCCTTTAGTATGGTTTTTGTCGTACTTGGCGTTAGCTCTTTTCTTAGCATTGCTTATCATATATTACACCCCCTTTACTCTGTATAAATAACGCTCGCCTACCTTTGCGATAAGCTCTACGTTTATAATATCGCCGTTTTTGTCAAACTTTATGCCCATTTGCTCGATTAATACCTCTATAATGTACCAATTAGAGCGATTAAAGTTTATACCTAACTCGGTATTTATAATAACTGTGGCGTTATCTATCGCACTTCCCCACGCGTTAGTATTTAAGTCTTTAATATTCATAATTTACCACCTTTCTATTTGCTTAATCTTTTTAATACGCCAAGTGTATATTTGTACTTTTCAATATTTGCCTTGTGATACTCTAATTCGTTAATCAAATTCTTAATAGTACCTACGTTACCCTCGTTTGTTATTTTTTCTTGTGTTTCCTCTAGTGCTTTTTCCTCGTCCTCTAACATATACTTATTAAAATCTATTTCTACTTTGATTTTTTCTAACATATCTTACCACCTTTCCGCCCGTATAGTCGTTAGCTCAACTATTATTCTAATTCCTCTTTGTTATTTCGTTTTCAACCTTTGCAAAGGCGGTAGTAATTAATGCTCTTGTACAAAGTGTTTTCCAACTTCCTTTTACTCCACGCTTGCCACAACTTACCGTCCAATACCTACCGCCCATACAAGTATCAATTGTAAAAGTTAGCCCCTCTACTTCTATACCGTCCCACATTTCCTTACGGGTAAAGCCTTGTTTTCTTGCTTTTGTCTTAAACTCTTTAATTGTCATATCTTTTCACCTTGCGCCTCTTGGCGTCCCTTTCTT
>AUXO012142958.1_pt1 | contig 10070 bp, 8 predicted proteins | sample 768731 | NCBI WGS metagenome assembly AUXO01 (sample SAMN02715735, study PRJNA202380) | gut metagenome | biome: sheep rumen | host: Ovis aries | place: New Zealand: Palmerston North | reverse complement strand
CATTTCAAAAATAGTCTTAATTATGATGGTGTTTCTTGGCGGAACCGTCAACGGTTCAAAATGGAGAGAGGAATTAATTCCAAAACTCAAAATCGAATATTTCAATCCGATTGTTGGGGAGTGGAATGAGAAGGCCAAACGGGCTGAAGATGATGCAAAGGCTAAAAGCGATTATCTGCTTTTTGTACTAACTCCTAAATTGGAGGGATTCTATTCAATTGCAGAGGTGGTTGATGCAAGCAATAAGTATCCTCAAAAAACAATCATCTGCGTTTTGGATTCGGATGATGGTAATGAGTGGACTGCCCATCAGAGTAAATCCCTTAAAAGAATTGAGGATTTGGTATCCTCAAACGGGGGAATGGTTCTGAATGGTCTTGATGAATGTGCAGACTTTTTTAATTACAAATCTTAATTTTATATATTACTTTTTATATAAATTCAAATAATGTCTGAATACAAAGTATCAATTATAATGCCCGTTTTCAATGCAGATAAATATTTAAAGGATGCGCTGATGTCCATTGTCAATCAGACCATAGGCATTGAAAACCTGGAAGTGATTATCGTCAATGATGCATCCACCGATTCCTCTAAAAAAATTATTGATGAGTTTTCAGAAAAATATTCTAGTTTTAAGCCGATTCATCTGGAAAAAAATACTGGAGGGCCATTTGGCCCACGGAATATTGGGCTTAAACATGTAACAAGCGATTATGTAATGTTTTTGGATGCGGATGATACCTATACTCCGACAGCATGTGAGGCATTATATGATGCAATCTCAAAATCCGATGCGGGTATTGCCTTTGGAAGGTATAACAGGGTTTATGATGATGTGACCCTTATTTCTTATTCTCCATATGATTCTGGAGATAATGACATCAAGATATATCCTCATTTTAAGGGAATCATTAAGTTAATTTGGAAAATATTTTATAAAATACTCTATGGGTCCCCATTAGATTATAAGGATAGAATCGTCATTGAAGATATACGTGAAAATCCTGAAATTTTAAAGATTCTTCCGTCAATGTGGACCAAGATAGTCAGAAAAGATAAATTGGTTGAATTCAAACCATTTATTGCAGGTGAGGATTTAAATTTCATATTGGATATTTTTTATTCTTCAGAAATTCTTTTTTTAAATGATGAAATCATCGTGAATTATTCCATGCGTTTTGATGAGGATTTGTCAGTTACTAAAAATGTTAAATTTGGCTTGGTATTGGACACTATACAATCATATAGGTTGGCTATTGAAACCTCAAATCGTGAAGGTTTAAATGAAGTTGGCATGATGATGAATCCGTTCTTTTTTAATTATATCCATCTTTTACTGCAGGCTGAGTTAACTAAACAGGAAAAAATGCAGATATATGATGAGATATCCCAAATCGATAAGATTTATAAAAACAAGGGAATTATGGGTTTTCTTCTTGTCAAGGCAATTAAATTATTAAATAGGTAATTGTCACAAAAATTAAAGGGATTTTAAAAAAAGAGGGGAGGTTGTGTGGGATTCATTTGTCGTGTTTATTTTCTGATTTTTTTGATTATTGTCTCTATATATGAGGCAATGTTTTGTGCTGATTGCATTTTAGAATATTCATAATATCACCTATTTTTTAATTTTAAGTTGTATAACTCTATTTAATCCTTTATAATCTCACATATATAAAGATTTTCGAATGTAAGTGCTCACTTGCATCGATATTTGCCTTAAAAATCATTAAATTTAAGTTTTTTTTTTGAAGAAGGAATTTCAAAAAATGGAAAGGTATTTTTATAGGTAATTCAAAAAATTATACCATTAACGAATTATTATACTTATTGGATTGATATTTATGAGCGAAGTATATAGAACATTTACATCAGAATCAGTAACTCAGGGACACCCTGACAAGGTTGCAGATATCATATCTGATGCAATATTGGATGCATACATGGCACAGGATAAAAATTCACACGTTGCTTGTGAAACCTGTGTAACAACTGACTATTGTTTGGTATTCGGTGAGATTACCTCTGATGCTGATCTTACAAAAAAAGATATTGAAAAAATCATTAGGGACACCATTATCGAAATCGGTTATGACAAGCCTGAACTCGAATTTGATGGTCACGAATGTAAAGTGGACAACAGGCTCCATGCACAGTCCCAGGACATCAACCAGGGCGTTGACAGAGGTGACGAGGAAACCGGTGCTGGAGACCAGGGTATGATGTTCGGTTATGCAACAAACGAAACCAAATCCCTGATGCCTTATCCAATCGATCTGGCACGTAAGCTGACCAACAAGTTAACAGAATTAAGGGAATCAGGTGAACTTCCATACCTAAGACCTGACGGTAAGGCACAGGTATCTGTAAACTATGACAAGGATGGCAATGTTCTTTCATTGGATGCAATCGTATTGTCAACCCAGCATGATGAATCAATGTCTGAAAACCAGGAACAGTTAAAAGCAGACATCCGTGAAAAGCTGTTCAAGGCTGTCGTTCCTGAAGGACTCATTACCGAAAATACCAAAGAGCACATTAACCCTACCGGTAAATTCGAAATAGGCGGACCTCACGGGGATGCAGGTTTAACCGGCCGTAAGATTATTGTAGATACCTACGGAGGTTATGCAAGACACGGTGGTGGAGCATTTTCAGGTAAGGACTGTACCAAAGTGGACCGCAGTGCATGTTACATGGCAAGATACGTTGCCAAAAACCTCGTTGCAAGCGGACTTGCTGAAAAATGTGAAATCCAACTGTCCTATGCTATCGGTGTTGCCGAACCTACTTCCGTCATGGTTGACACATTCGGTACCGGCGCTGATATAGGTGACAAGACCTTTGAGGAAATCGTACGTGAAAACTTCAGGTTAACTCCTGACGGAATCATCGAAACCTTAGGTTTAAGGGATACCCAATACAAACAGACCGCAAAATACGGTCACTTCGGTATTGAAGGTCTACCTTGGGAAGAAACCGACAAGGCTGAAGACCTGAAAAAATACATTAAAAATTAAACATGAATTGAAATCACTCCAAGTGGTTTCAACTTAAACTCTTTTTTTTCTAAAACAACTTGTTTTGCACGAAATCACTGTAACTATATTTTGTCATATGCATCTTCTTTAACATATTTTTTGAAATATGTGGCTGCTATAATATTTTTAAAAATAGGATTAAAATTATCAAAAGTTTAGCTATAGATGCTAATTTAATCAATCGTAAATGTAAAAATTTTAAAGGAGGATTTGATTCATTTCCATGTATCAAGTTCCTCTTCATTCATGCCTATGTTTGAAGCCATAAAGACCGGGTTTTGTCCTGACTTTTTCTGGGTTTCATAATCCTTAAGGCAGTCCAGAGCTGTTTTTCCCATAAGTACACATGTAGGCAGGTTGATAAGTGTCATCAATCCCATTGTGATGTCTGCAGCGGCCCAGGCCGCATCCATTGGGATAATAGCACCAACAAATATGATTAATGTGGCGCAGATGTAGAATATTCTCATGAACCTTTTAGAAGGCTTCTTTTTATGGTTCAAAAAGGTCAGTGCATTGTCGACATAGAACAGGTTTCCAAGAAGGGTTGTAAATGCGAAGAGCACCATTGCTACTGTGATGAATATAGGTCCTGCAACGCCAAAGACTGTGGATATTGCATCTTGAACATAAGGGGCGCCTGAAACTGCGGCGTTTCTTGCAACACCTGTGGAAAGGCACATGAGTGCGGTAGCAGTACACAGGAGCAGTGTGTCAATATAGACTGACAATGTCTGGACCAGTCCCTGTTTTACAGGATGTGTCACATTTGCTGAAGCGGAAGCGTTAGGAGCAGATCCCACACCTGCCTCGTTTGAAAAGAGTCCCCTTTTGATACCGTATACAAGACATGACCCTACAATACCTCCCGCTATGGACTTGAAATCAAAGGCGTCCTGAAGGATGAGAATAAACATTGAAGGGATGTTTGCATAATTGAATGCTATCACGATTAGGGCAACAATAACATATGAAACACCCATAAGAGGAACAACTGTACTGGTGACGCTAACAATTCTCTTTCCGCCACCGAACAAACAGTATCCGGTCAAAACGGCAAGTATGAAACCTATGATTGCCGGTGTTGTGGAAGGGTTGTAAAATGAGTATTCAATGAATGTTGACTGAAGATTGTAGGAGCACAGCAGATTGAATCCGACGGCATATGTAGCGATAAGGAATATGCAGAAGAGAATTGCGAGCTTATGGTTTTTTAGGCCCTGTTCAATGTAGTATGCAGGTCCTCCATAGAAGCTTCCGTTTTCATCCTTTCTTTTGTAAATCTGGGCAAGGGTACTTTCAATGAATGCGGATGAGGCTCCAATGATACACATTACCCACATCCAAAAGCATGCGCCGGGCCCTCCAATACAGATGGCGGTTGAAACACCGATGATGTTACCGGTTCCCACCCGTGAAGCTGTCGAAACCAGCATTGCCTGCAGTGATGATACCGCATTATCGTCTCCTGACGGTTCTAGAAGAAGACGTAGGGATTCTCTGAATAGTCTTATTTGAACTCCCTTTGTTCGAATGGTGAAATACAATCCAGCTATTGCCATGACAATAATCAGAATTGGAAAATACATTACATTATCAATTTCAGTCAATATTGTTACAATTACATCCAACATAAAAACATCTTTTTAACTTTTTTTACATGTTTATTTTGGATTTTTTAATATATATTTGATTCCATTTCATTTAAACTAACTTAACCCGTGTTATAATGTATTTTGATTATTTTTAAGGCATTATTTTTAATTTTTTTAAATTTTTTTTAAAAAAAGAGGATAATTTTGTGGGTTTGGATATGAAAAAATAAGAAAGGGGTGGGATAATAATTTAGTCATTTGCTAAATTATCAAAGTACCCTTGGATGAACACAACAGGTGTTCCCTTGTCTCCTGAACCGCTTGTCAAATCACAAAGTGACCCGATTAAATCGGTCAGTCTTCTTGGTGTGGTTCCTTCTGTAATCATCTGACCGGTAAGGTCAGCATCCTTGTGTTTGATTTCTTCCTTGATTGCATCTTTCAGCTCATCGCCTTTCAAATCGGCGAACTTGTTGTCTGAAACGTATTTCAATTTAATCTCATTTGGAGTACCGACGAGTCCTGCGGTATGTGCCGGTGAAACTACAGGGTCAGCAAGTTCCCAGATTTTTCCAACAGGATCCTTGAATGCGCCGTCACCGTAAACCATAACTTCAATCTGTTTTCCGGTAAGGTCAATAAGTCTTTTCTGTACCTCTTCAACAAGTTCCTGCCCGGTTTTAGGGAAGAGCTTAAGTTTTTCCTCGGTTGCCTTGTTTGAACCTAAAAGGCCGTAGTCAGGGTTGTATCCTGAATCTCCGACAGGTTCGGTTAAAACCTCATGCATTCCATAAACGTTTGCGCCCAGTGACTTAAGCAGTTTTGTTGTCTTTTCACGGGTGTGGATGTCACAGGTCAGAACATCGTTTGTGTAGTCAAGGATGGTTTTAATGTCATTTGAAAAGACGAACTCGACTTCACAGTCCTCGCTTTCGATAAGTTCACGGTAAAAGTCAATCATGTTAATTCCGGTAAATGGGTGAATCCATGAACTGAATGTTTCTTTGTATTCATCTTCGGAGATGACGCTTGCAAGATTGTATTCGCTTTCATCAAGCAGTGCTTCATCCAAAATTCCGTTTCCGACCTCATCGGCAGGGAAGGAGGTTTGCAATGTAATCTTGTCCATTCCTCTTGCAATACCTTTTAAAACCATTGAAAAACGGTTTCTGCTTAAAATAGGGTTTACGACACCGATGCTTTTTGATGGGAATTTGTTTTGAAGGTCTTCGGCAATGTCGTCTACGGTGACATAGTTTCCTTCTGAAATTCCAACAACCGCTTCTGTTATTGCAACAACGTCTTTGTCCTTGAATTCAAAGTTTTCACTTTCTTTTGCAGCCATCAATGAATCAACGACTATTGTGGCCAAATCATCGTTTTCTTTAATAATAGGGGTCCTTATTCCACGTACTACAGTACCAACACATCTCATTTTATATACTCCTAATAAGGTTAAATTAACCATTTATTTTTTTATAGTTTAACTTATTTAAATGTAAAGTTTCTCAATTTTTCACTTTTATAATGCGTTTTTTTCAGTATTTTTGTTGCGGATTTTTTGATGTTCATGCAATTGGTGTTGTTATTCTTATTCAAATTGGTTGCAAGCAAAAATCAATATTGATATGAACTTATTTTTTTATAATATCTTGTTAAAATTGATTTGGACTTATATAAAAAGATTTATATTCTTTAAAATCAAATTAACGAATGCTGATAAAATTCTGTGAGGTGAGAAAAATTAAATTTCACGAGGATGTTATTTTCAAAAACAATGGTGAAATCTATGGACAGGACTTAATTGAGATTGTCAACATCGAGGGGAAACTAATCAAACTTCACCAGACTGAATCAAGCATCATTGGTCCTAAAATGTACAAACCGGATTTGATAATGGAACTTAAGGACAAAATTATCATATTCGAGTTTCAAAGTTCCCGTGTTGATACTAGGGACAAAAGAAGGTTTCGCTTCTACACTGCACTTTTTGACCATGTCAAAATCAAATCCAAAAAACCCATAGAAGTTCATGTTTTAAGTACTATCGAAAAAGAGCAGGTTAAATGGTATAATGTTAGCTCAGAGGCAAGATTTCCAATATATATTCATTCCTTGAAAAACATTGATGGTGACAAACTTTTAAATACTATGAATACTAAAATAGGAACTAACCAAAAGCTTACAACAAAAGACTTACTCATGATAAGCTTGCTTTGCTTTATGGAATCTGAAAAGACTGTGGATATTAATATTTTAAACTCTGCAGTGACAATAACCAATATTCCTGATTTAGATGAGGATATTGGTCAATTCGTTAAAGGGGTCGTACTAATGTTGTGTGACAAGTTTGTTACGGACGAATCACTGAACACAACAATTTCAAATATTGTAGGTGGTAATATGAAGATTGTGGAAGATTATGCACAAAGGAAAGTTGATGAAAAATTAGAAGAAAGAAATATGGAATTTGTAATCAATTTGGATAATGAAGGCTATGAAATAAGTGAAATTGCTAGAATTGCTAATGTAAATTTGGATTTTGTTAAAAAAACATTATCCAAATAATTTTTTTTTAATCGATTTTTTGAGGATAGTTTCAGGTTCTTAAAATTGAATCAAAATGTTTGTTTGGGGTTGAAATATGAAGATTGTGGAAGATTATGCTCAAAGGAAAGTTGATGAAAAATTAGAAGAAACAAATAAAAAATTTGTAATTAATTTAAGGAAAAAAGGGTTTTCTCTTGATGAAATAGTTGAAACTGCTGAAGTTAGTTTGGATTTTGTTAAAAAGACACTGTCAAAATAAAAAAAATAAAAGAAGTAGTAACTACTTCTCTGCTATTGAAATACTGTTCACGATACCGTTAATTTCATCGGAATAGAGATCCACATTGGTATTGTTTGTAAAGATAATCAATTCTGATATTTTGTTGTCTTTAACGTAACCTACATAACGGTATTTGGCAACATCCATATTTGTCATGCCTTCATATGGCTTGTATGGTGCGTAATCGTGCCAATATTCATAGTCGCCGCTTGAAACTCTGTCGCTGGAAACGGTCTTGAGCTTGTCAGGGTCTGCTGAAAATTCATAGACCTTGAATCCGTTTATCTCATCGGTTTTGATCTTTTTGTATCCGGCATCTTTCCCGTTTGACTTTAATGCATCAAAGAGTTCCTTTTCAGCAGTGGCATTTCCACTCATTACCGGTGCAAACAGCACTCCAACATCATCCTTGTATGCAATGCCCTTGTCGTCAAGCATGTATTCGCTAGGAAGTGTAACCACATCGTCTCCTGCAACCAAGGTCAAATCAGAAGAGCCCACCATGTAAAGCACTCCCAGAATTGCAACAATCACAACGACTATCACTCCAATCAGGATTTTCTTGTTCATCTTTTCACCTCCTTAACTTCGATTAAAACATGTTTAAACATAATATTCTTTGGTTGAAACTTAATTACTTGCCTTCATATTCCATGCTTGCACCTTCATGGATTGTTATTTTGGCTCCAGATTCCAACTTGACGTTGTCGTTTGAAATTGTAAGGCCACCATTTGATGATGCTTTAAATTCTGCATTACCTTCAAGGTCGTATTGACCATCAAAGCTGTAGTATCCTTCAGGAACGTCGGTTCCTACGACATAGGTTCCCGGTCCGAATGTTGTGCCTTCAACCGCAAATGAACCGTTGTGGATTGCTCCTGAAAAGAAAAGGGCTACAAAAGCGATGCATACTACTGCAATCACTGCAATGATTATCAGATATTTCCTTTCCATTTATAATACCTCCTATAATTGATTTTGTTTTGAGGATATTTAAGTCGCATAAAGGGTTTTCTTTCATTATTTTCAGTGGTTGAACTGTACTCCTCTGCTATTTGCGGTGGCGTCAATTAGGAGTTTTCTTCAAAAAAAAACAAATGATAAAATAAATATTTAAATATAATATTTTAAATAAATTAAATTGAGAGTATGTTTAAAAAAATTACTAATACATTGGCAGAATCCAAAAAATATTGGTTAATCTATCTGATTTTTATCACTATCACTCTGGCATCGACGCTTTCGGCTAAAAATTTCGACAAGCCGCAGGTTGTCATAGCGTCATTTATTATAGTGGCGGTGCTGGGTGTGGTGTGCATAGTATATTATTTCATGCACGACTCGGAAAACGAGCTTTACAAGGTAGCTTTTGTTATCATACTGTGCTTCGGTATATTGTCTGCGCTGATTGTGCCGATTGCCGATGTCAGTGACGAGCTTGAACATCTGACACGTGCGGAAATCACTTCCCAGGGGGTAATTTTTCCTCATTGGGAGGACGGACCGAACAATCTTACCCAACTCTACAACCGTACTGAGGGAAAATACAGTAATGCTCTGAATACGGATGTGGGATTCAACACGACTGCAAGTCACATGTTCTTTTTAAACAATCTGGGGATGACGGTTTTTGAAACACCTCACGACACGGACAAAATTAGCAATAAGGCCATGCTTGACGGGTCAGCATTTGAGCAGAATCCGTTTTACGGATATCTTCCTCAGGCACTGGGTGTTTTAATAGCGAAACTCTTTGATTTGAATGTCATCTGGATGCTGTGGCTTGGAAGGATATGCAATCTGATTTTCTATGCATTCTTAATATCAATGGCTATTCGCATAGCGCCGGTGCTGAAGGTTCCCCTTCTGGCCGTTGCCTGCATTCCGATTTCGATTTATCAGGCGGCCTCTGTGAGCATCGATTCGATGATCATAGGTCTGGCGCTGCTTACGTTGGCATACTTCCTGTATCTCTACAAGTCCGAGGCGGAGTCGCTTGAAGTCAAGCATGTTGCAATATTCTGTGCCCTTTCACTGCTTTTGGGGCTTTGTAAGTTGCCATATCTTGCGTTTGTCTTTTTGATACTCTTTGTTCCAAGGGAAAACTTCAGGGACAAGTCAATATGGAAATACATGCTTTTAGGTATTTTCATTGTTGGTCTTATAGGTGTCATGTGGAGTACATATTCCGAACCTGCCCTCATGCATTCATGGAGATCCAAGCTCAATTACATGGACGCCGATCGTCAGCTGGAATATATTATGGGCCATCCTTGGTTCATTGTCCACTTCTTCAGGCTGATTTTCACATTCACCCTGGGCCTTACAGTCAACGGGCTTTTCAATTTCTTTGCTGCCGGAAGTCCGAACCATTATATGGACCACTACCTGTTCATTACGGTGCTCATCTGGATATTCCTATTGGCGACATTGATGTTCTATCCAAGAAAGGTCGATTTCAAAAACAAGACAAGATGGGGAGCGCTTGCGATTCTTTTGATAATATATGTGGGAACATGCTTCATCCAGCTTCTCACCTGGGCGGATGTCGGAAAATACAATATCGGTGTCAGCACAAGGTATTTCATTCCGCTCTTTGC
>AUXO018473997.1_pt1 | contig 10071 bp, 8 predicted proteins | sample 768731 | NCBI WGS metagenome assembly AUXO01 (sample SAMN02715735, study PRJNA202380) | gut metagenome | biome: sheep rumen | host: Ovis aries | place: New Zealand: Palmerston North | reverse complement strand
GAAGTTGTTTCATATGCAATTGAAGAGACAAAATTTACGGAATCTATTGATCGTATGTTTGAGCGATTCTCACGTGTAATTCCAGCTACCCCACAGCGTCCTGGCGATAGAGATCATATTTACATTGATCTTCCGAAGGGTGTTAAGATCTATGATAACAAGCTGAATGATTACGTTGACTGCTTAAGATTAATTTCTAATCGTAGTCGTAAATGGAGGCGTATCGACTTTGGTACTCGCTGTGTTACAGTAACAGATGATCATCCATTTGAGACTGAGAATAGAGGAGTGGTACTGGCTAAAGATCTTCTTCCTACAGATTCTATTTATGCTAACTTCTCAAATCGAGATATTTGCGATTTTGAAATGTTCGATCTTGATAGTGCATGGCTTTGTGGCTTTGTTGCAGGATATACTGCCAAATTCGGCAAATTCGATTATACATTTATGGAAGAGAATGAGGTTACTGAAAGACTGATAAAGGCTTTTAAGACAGCACTTCTTATGGATGTATCAGTGGCACCTATGAGTGATGTTAGTCTTATGAAACATCTTGTTCCATCTGAAGCAGATAAAGATCGTTATGAATCTTTCTTAAGAGGATGCAGCCATAAATTCGACGGACATAATAACATCGATAATGCAATATTCCGTTGGGATGGTGAGCCGCGAATAGCATTTGTTGCTGGTTTAATTGATAGCAGATGCTATGAAGATTGTTATGATTCTATACATCTGCTTTCACGAGAGCATGAAATGATTTCACAGTTCATGTATCTTGTACAGTCACTTGGTATCCCAGTCGAGATGGGAATTATCCATGGACCTAGTGATAGTCTGAAATCAGCTCTCTATTATATTGACTTCGTTCCAGAAGGAAAAGTATTAGAGGCTATAACAGATGAATCTGTCAAGGCAAAGTTTAGTGGGGTTGCTCCTCGATTTGTAACGGATAACATTGTACATCCTGTACAGATCGAAAACTTTGAAGAAGATATGTGGAGCTATGATGTAACAACATCAAGTGAACATTTCTCATTTGGCGGAATTTACTCTCATAACTGTCGATCATTCTTGACTCCATATGTTGATGAGAATAACAAGCCTAAGTATTATGGAAGGTTCAACCAGGGCGTAGTAACAATAAATCTTCCATTTGTTGCACTTGCGTCAGAAAAAGATATTGATAAGTTCTGGAGCTTATTAGATCATTATCTAGAACTTTGTCATGATGCTCTTATGTGTAAGCATAAGAGACTACTGGGAACCGTTTCAGATGTATCACCAATATTATGGCAGTATGGTGCACTTGCCAGACTAAAGAAAGGCGAGACTATCGATAAGCTATTATTTGGCGGATACTCAACAATCTCATTAGGATTCTGCGGATTGTATGAATGCGTTAAGTATATGACTGGAAAGGCCCATACTGATCCATCTGCTAAACCATTTGCATTACAGGTCGAGCAATATCTGAATGATAAATGCAAGCTATGGAAGAGTATGCATAATATCGACTTCTCAGTATATGGGACTCCGCTTGAGACTGTAACTTACAAATTTGCCAAAGCCAATAAGGATAAATTTGGCATTATAGAAGGCATAACTGATCACAATTATGTGACTAACTCTTATCATGTAAACGTAAGAGAACACATAGATGCCTTCAAGAAGTTAAAGTTTGAAAGCGAATTCCAGAAGCTTGCACCTGGTGGAGCTATCTCATATGTAGAGGTTCCAAATATGCAAAATAATATCCCGGCAGTTCTCAAGCTTATTCAGTATATTTATGATAATATCATGTATGCTGAGCTTAATACTAAATCTGATTACTGCATGGAATGTGGTTATGATGGAGAAATCCAGATCAAAGAAGATAGCGGTAAGTTAATTTGGGAATGTCCGAACTGTGGTAATAGAGATCAGTCCAAGATGAGTGTAGCTCGTCGTACTTGTGGGTATATAGGAACAAATTTCTGGAACCAAGGCAGAACGGAAGAAATCCGTGATAGAGTATTACATCTGTAAAAAGGTGCATAAAAAGAGAGGGGAGTAACCCCCTCTCTTTCTTTTTTATATTTTTTGTAAGTATGCTGCAGAACACCAGGTTCCATTATCAAGTTTAGCCCATTTCTTTGCACCACTTTCAATCTCACCTATAACATTGACTATAGTTCCCTTAGCTAATACGCCTTTAGCAGTAAAGTTAGTTCCAGGGCCAATTCGATAGTTAAGAGCTGATGTTACAACTGCCTTATATGAAACAACAGTTCCAGTCACTGTGACTGTAGTAGAGCTCTGATCATAATCATATGGAGTAATAAAACCTTTAAGATTTGGAATTGCTCCAATTATGTATGATTTCTTCGCAACTGCTCCACCATTTGCCTCAAACGCAACAGCACTAGAAGTATTACCTTCAATAGTATATATCTTACCATTCTTTACTTCAACTACCAGGCCTGTATGTCCAGTGCCCTTAGCTGCATTACGAACGAAGATAATGATATCGCCAGGCTTAGGATTTGATGTCTTACATCTAGACCTAGCATTTTTGTAATACCAGTTCCACAGGTCAAGGCAACCAGCTGTCTTATATGGAAGAGCTTTTCCGGCCTTCTTGAAGATCCACTGAATAAATGCCATACACCAAGGATATGATGAGCCACTTACTTGATGTCCATAGAATCCTGTGTTGTACTTTACATTATTGCTATCGGCCGGCCATTCTGTAACACCAATCTCTTTTATTGCGGCATTGATTATGGCAGTCAAAAGCAGAGATGATCCAGTCTTAATAATGTCAGTGAAAGTCTTCTTTGCAATTGATTCAGTCACAAACTTGTCATAGTATACAAGTCCGTATGATGCACGTCTAATTTGTACAGTCTCGCTCTGATCTGCAGGCTGTTCGAATTTCATCAGGACTACATTAGATGCTTCTCTTACAGAAGTTGCAGACTTAAGTACTGTTAATGTAGATGCATAATCAGTCTGAAGTTCCTTCCATAAGAAATCAAGCTGCATCTGGAGATTTCCAATGCTTACATTGGCTGCCTTAGCTGCTACAAGAAGGTTCTGTTTTCTTGACCACCAAGTCCACTGAGCTAATCCATATCCACATTGGTCCTTGACAAAGTTAGTATAGGCATCATTATCGACCTGAAGGGTATATTCTGCATCACTGAGACCAAGACGCTTGCTACATGAGTTTTGTAAGTTATTTGGGATAAGGCCAGACTCTGCATACAGATTACCCATTAATCCGGCAACACCAAATGCATTACCGATCTTGCTCATGAAGAACTTCCAGATGACTTCTTCATTTGTTACAGAGTTATTATCAAGAGTAGTATCTCTGATGGTTTCATCTGTAGTTGCCAGGTTTGCATTAACCTTCTCTGCAATCACACCAAACTTTCCAAGCAGGAATTTTCCAGGACATGTTGTATTGATCACATGGCAGTGTGCAACCATATTCTGCTGATCTACTTTATTAAGAAGATTCTTGTCATTCTTCCAAAGCAACTTCTTGATATCATTACGCTTACAGATGTCTGTACAAAGATCGATCAGTGCATCCCATGCTTCATCTGATACCGGCCATGGATCTTTATTGGTAGAATTGGATACCATAATGGTGACAGCTCTCTGATCAACAGCTGCAGATGATGTTGCCCATGAACGATTCTTTTCTTCTACGATAAGACCAATCCGGCCATCATTTCCAATGACATAATTGACTGATGTCTTGCCCTTCTGGAAAGCCGCAGCCAGTGTCTCAACACTTGCAACTCCACCAGAATAATGAATTGCAATCTGATCGATTGCCTTAGTTCTCTGGCCAGAATGATTTGGACTAAGTTTTATATATGATGCTAATTTTGAATTTGTGTAACTCATTCGTCGTCTCCTTTCCCATTGCTAAGTTCGGAATACATTTCTTCCGTAGCATTCTCTTTTAACTGTTCCTCTGTTAAGATGTCTTCAGGATTTAACATAATATTCTCCTTTCATTCAATTTCTGATTGCATTATATCTTCAGACTCTACAACTTCAATATTTTGCTGAAGAAGTTTAACAGTATTTGCTACTGCAAGTTCCAATATTTTTCCATCAATGTCAACATCATATGGTTGACCATTTCCTCTAGCATATGCTGCTGCTGTACAATCACATATGCACTCAATAATATCAATTAGATTGACATCTTCTGGTACATGAGATTTGATATGATGCCTTTCAACCGTTGAGTGCATTTTATACCATTCACTATCTTTTGTAGGATCCTCCTGGTTAAATAATGCATTATAAAAGTCAGGCAAATACTTACCAAGTTTAGTGTAATCATGCATTTTTGATCTTTCGACCAGTTTCGTAGCAATAAAGCCCATGGTGTTTTGTACATCTCTCTGATGGGAGAGTGTGTCATCATGAAGTTCCTGCATTGTTGGTTTCTTTTTAGCAGATCGATTATCTGCATTCAATGCTCTTACTATCTGAATCATTTCTAATTTCCTCCATTATAATAGTATAGATTTTTAGTTACTGCTATAGTTTAGCTCCAACATCTGATTAATTGGTATAAGAAGAACAAGGAACCAATAAATTATAAAAAAGAAGAATTAACCAAAGGAGGTTATAATAATGCTAAATACAATTAAAGGATTGATAAATGAAAAGAAAGCCTTTATGGAGTCTGCCAAACTTATTCTGGAAAGTGATGAGCTTGACAATTCTCTTATATTAGATGAAAATGAGCCTAAGGAAGATCCATTACAAAAGGATGCGCCGGAAGAACCAAAGGAGCCTGAACAGAAAGAAGAACTAACAACTCCGACTGAACCTGTAAATCCTGAAAACAATCTTCCTGAACCTATAGGAGCACAGACAGGTGAGCCTGTATCTGATGATTCTGTTGATCTTATGAGTGTTGAAATTGATCTTAAAACAAATACACAGACAGATGTTCTTCCAGTACCTCCTGCTAATGCCGGTGATGCAATTGGAGATGACATTATGGGTCAAAAAGTAGATTCTGGATTTGGTTCTGATGAAAACAAGCCACCAATCGAAGACACAGCTGGATTAATGTCTGAACCAATTGATCAACCTAAAGAAGGTTCTGTTCCGGAGAATAATTTCACATCGGATGTTATGATGGAATCAATCAGCATCGGTGATGAGCCAGTAGGAGATGATAATACTCCACCAGATGCAGGCCAGGGTTCATCTGTGACAGATGCAGTCAATGCCAAAGTTGATGAAATCAATGAACAGCCTCCAGAAGGAAACCTAGAAGGGAATCCAGAAGAAGTTCCAACAGAACCAACTGAGAGTTCTACTCCTCAAAATAAAGAAGAAATCATGAAGAGATTATCAAATCTCACAAAGAGTATAGAAGATGTAAAGAATATGATAATCAAGTGATTATTGAATGGAGGGTCAACAGTGACCCTCCATTACTTTATGTTTTAAAACCCACTGGAATGTAATTCAAATTGAAATGGAGGAAATACTCATGCCTAATATAAAAAGCACGAATGAGATTGTAGATGAGCTTACTAAATCTATATCGGCTGAGGTTGGTAATAGTCATGATATAGATATAGATACTATACAAAATTCATTTGATAAAACATTAGATGATGCCCTTAAATCATTTAATTCATCCACATTTGATGATGATGGGTTTATTAAACGTATGAGAGACATTGATCTTGGCAATAAACGAGATACAGACACAGTTAAACATGTACTCAATAATGTACGTTCAGACTATATCAATGTCGATGAGTTGAACCAGAGTGAGTTATTGTTAAGACGTGATATATTTAATATTTGCCAGCAGATGCCGGAGATGCATGATGTAATTAATGTTGTACGTGATGGTATTATTGAGTGCAATGTTGCAACAGGTGAAGTATCACGATCGATATCATTCGAAAATTATGAAGGAAATGAAGCATACGAGAGCCAGGTTAAAGATCTGGAGCGACGTCATGATCTTTTAATGGCCATTAAGAATTTCATTGTTCCAAATGCTCTTATGCATGGTGAGCTATATATCCATGTTATGCCTTATTCAAAATTATTTGCAGAACTTGAATGTATTGCAGATAATCATTACATGAAGGGCCACCGGAATTATGGCTCTACATTTAAAGAGAGCATTCCAAATGATTTAAAACAGGAATTTGCTCAGGATACTGTATCGCTCTATACAGAGAGCAATCTTAAGCTCTTAGTAGAGTCAGCATCTAATATGACAAAAACTGAGAGCAATACAGACAAACGCATTTCTACTGATAATAAGATTATCAATGAATCCAAGGAAATGGAGTCTGATCTTCGATATATTTTGGAGAACATTGAGGTATCAATTGGTAGATCTGAAATCAGTACTGAATATGGATCTGAAGGAATGAGATCTCTTATCATGGCCGAATATAAAGAGAATAAATCTTATGATTCCAAGGATACTACTTCTTTCATGGAAGCTCAGTATAATTATGCAACAGCTAACAATGGTCTATTTAAAGGAGTAGATCAGGATGGAATTGACTTCGCTTCTTTTAATGAGATCAAAGGCTGTTATGTTAAATACATGGATGGCCTTAGAATGGTTCCTATAAGAATGGATCGTCGAGTCATTGGATATTACTATGTTACAACAACGATGGACCTCCAAACCAATCCAGCTAACCCAAATGGTATTGTAGATTTATCATATCAGACATACATGCGTGATCGCAATATGGTCGATCAGTTAGCAACTATTATTATTAGATCTTTTGATCGTCAGATGTTAAATAAAAATATTAAGCTAAAGAATGAGATTGCTGAAATTATTATGGCTCATAAGTTCAGTGAGGGTCGTCTCAGTTTTGTATATATCCCAGAGAATGAAGTTGTCCGTATTGTTATAAATGAAGATGAAAATGGTAAAGGCCATTCTATACTGGAGCCAACAATCTTTCCAGCAAGAATGTATCTAATGCTTACTCTCTACAATATGCTTTATACTCTTAATAACAATACTACGAGAGTGCACTATTTGAAATCATCTGGTCTTAATAAAGACTATTCAGATCAGGTAGAACGTACTATGCGTAAATATCAATCTAGGCGTATTACAATAGATGATATTTATTCATATTCAGGTGTATTGAATAAGATAGGTGGAATGGGTGAGATGATTCTCCCTGCAGGTCGGAATGATTATAAGGCATTGGAAACTGATACAATTGAAGCAGTCCCTCAGCCTATATCAATCGAGTTCTTGGAGCAGCAAAGACGTCAGGCAATCTCGGGAACTGGTGTACCACATCTACTTGTAATAAATGCAATTGATGAGGTTGATTTTGCAAAGACTTTGGAAATGGCTAATACCAGATTCTTGTCAACAATTTCTTCTTATAAGATTGACTTCAACAAAGGAATCACAAAATTCTATCAAAAATTATTGAGATATTCAACTGATATTGATCCAGATATAATCAAAGGCTTCCGTTTTCAGTTTAATGCAGTTAAGCAACAGGATGTTTCAATTACGTCTGAAATGCTGACAAATTTTGAAAATATTGTTGAAGCTGTAAAGACTGTTTATTACAGTAAAGAAGATATGGAAGATGAAAAGGGTAATCCTACGCCTAAGCAGATGCATCTTAAAAAGAAATTAGCTCAGAAATATTTACCTCAACTTGACTTTGATGAACTTGATGAGATCGTCAAGGAAGTAGAATTGCTGGCAACAGACAATGTTCTGACAGATAAGATAAAGAATTTGAAGATCGACGACAAGGATCTAGAGTCAACATAAAGAGGTATTATTATGGATGCTATATTAGAAAGATTTAATTTGGATCCAGTTGGATTGTATGATAAGTTTGTATTCGAAAATACAGATGAATAATATAGGTCTTATTGATAATAGGACTCATTGCTACTGATTATAGAATAATAGAAAAGTTATAAAGGAGATATGGATATGCCAGTTGATGAGAATAAAATAAATAAGAAGATGACAGATCTGTTAGATGAACAGATAGATTCTGCAAAGTCTGCAGGAAAAGATGTAAAGAATATTCCTCATAAGGATCCAGGACCAAATGCAAAGCCAGGTGAAATGATGGATTTCACAACAATGTTTGAGTCAATGAATGAACTTGAGCAGTCTATGAATACTGAGAAAGATCCAATGGAATCAGAAATTAATCCGTCCAACTCTTATGATGAAACAAAGGCAATGGAAGAGCTTTCTAGGATCTTCACTCCAGTGCTTGTTATGCAGGACTTTGAGAAAGATATTGCAGATAAGAGCATGGCCGAACTGGAATCTGCTGACGTTCTTACAGAAAGAACAATCATCCAGTTTGATGATGAAACCAGAATGTCTCAGTTAATTGCTGTATGCGCAAAGATCATTGCTAAGCAGAAGAATACAGAAGCTTGGCAGATGTTTAAGAAAGCATCTGTTATAAAGAAAGAAGCTGCATTAAATATGCAGAAAGAAGAATATGATGATGCAAAGATTCTTGCACAGAAATATCTGGTGGCTGTTTCTACAACAAATCCAAGCTCAGTGGCTAGAAATGCGGCAACAGAGCTGCTTCCGCAGACCCAGCATTGAGCCTTTTCTTCATGTTAAACCTCTCTTTCACAACAGGTATACCAGGGCTTTATAGGCCCTGGTATACTTGCTGTCTTTTTATCGAACAAACATAAAATTGTGATATGGAGGAAATAAAATATGATACATGGAACTTATACAGTGAAAAGAGTAAGAGAAACTAGTACATGCACTTTGGCTGAGGATGCACGTTTAGACAAGCAGGATATGTTCAAAATATATGCACCAGCATTAATGCCAGATATTCAATCTGGAGATGCACAGTCATTACCAGATCCAATTGATACTACTTGTATCAAAAATGGTAAGTCTACATCTGTAAAGATGAAAACATCAACAAAGACCCAAAATTATATTATGGCAAAATATGTTGGTAAAATTCCATATGATGAAAAGTATCTGGAGGATCCTGAATATAAAACACCCGCAGGTACTAAGTTTACTCTTACATGTTTAGATGGTAATCCCAACAACAAAACATTTCAGTGAGGTGATAAATTATGGCAGATATGACCTATATTGACAGATACATCCGTGAGGGTAAAAAAGAAACGATCTCCATGAAGAATCTCTATGATACTATCTTAGTAGGAGATTCTGAAAATGAAGAATCTGTATTCCGTATTCCATTTGATGATTTCTTTTTGAAATATAAACATGAGCTGGAAGATTGTAAACAATACTATACAATTACTGATACCATGTATTACAAACCAAAAATGTTGAGCTTGCAAATATATGGGACTACTGAGCTTTGGTTAGCCGTATTAAGAGCAAATAATATGCGCAATACCAGTGAGTTCCATTATCCAATCATTCAGCTTTATAATCCAGATAGGTTGAAGCAGCTCATTAAGGTATTTTTTAAGCGTGAGAAAAAATTCTGACGGAACCCATTTTTAAATCAGTAAGAAAGGAGGAATGAGCATGATTAATGAACATCGCACAAGTCCTGATATGGCTAATCCAGATGTAAATATTAAGGGTCTTCAATATGAAGCTAATGCAAATGCTGCATATGGTGATCATATTAAGAATACATATGCAATATGTAATACATCTGCTAGTCATACATATGGGAATGTACTATCTGTGATAGAGAAGCATTTATTAGATAATTTTCCAAAGGATTTATTTAAGACCGTAACTGCTTCTACTACATTAGCCAGCAAACAAGTCAATCATCTTCCTCATCAATTAATAAAAAAGGAAATGCCAATAATGGTATTGATTCCTAGAATTGTGTTTGGGCAAGAAGATCGTTTCTTGTCTCATACTGCATTCAGCGAAGTCATGAATAGCACTGCTGCATTTTGGGGAAATGGGTCTCTATTAGAACTCGGCAAAGATATAAAGAAAAACATGTATGTTAGTGGACATTATAACCGGGCCTTGATGTATGTAGATGTGATACTAACGTTTAATACATATTCAGAACA
>AUXO017643562.1_pt1 | contig 10071 bp, 5 predicted proteins | sample 768731 | NCBI WGS metagenome assembly AUXO01 (sample SAMN02715735, study PRJNA202380) | gut metagenome | biome: sheep rumen | host: Ovis aries | place: New Zealand: Palmerston North | reverse complement strand
CGAATTGGGTTATCACGGCTTACAGACCAGTAAAATGCGCCTGAAGTTGATTGGAAAGAGATGGATCCAATACCATAGACACCTTCCTTACCAATTTCTGTATCATCGATACCTAAAGCATTAAGCATTTCTTTTAAATTATATGTCTTTGATTGATTCCAAGACCAGGTTGTATAACCATCTGAATCCCAGACTGAGTTATTCGCAAGATATTGACCATTTGATAAGTTGATCGCTTTCTTTCTAACAACCCATGGGAATTGACTGTGAAGTTGGTTAGTTGATAAGCCTTGATCTTCTGTTGGTAAGTATTGGAATAATGGAGCATTACCTTCATTTTCATTACCAGAAGTAATAATTGAAGGCTTTGTTGTATCGCCAGCTGTACCATAGAAGAAAATTAAGTTTTGTTGACCTAAAGTAATTTCTTGATCAAGAGTGACTTTAAATGCGTAAACATAAGTTGTTACGCCGCCAACACTAACTGAAATTTTGGTTCCACCTTGTCCATCAGCACCAACGAATTTTTGGGTTCTTAAATATTGGACAGGACGGTTTGCGCTACTGTTGTAATATTTGAATTGTTGAATATACATTGCGACACCAATTGGGACTGTAATGTACCAGTTGCGTGAATATGGAATAAAGTAACCTTGTGTCGCACCAGCATATGTAGGACCATGAAATTTAGAACCATAGTATGTAGCTGCTGTGCCAGCAACTAATAAATCGAATAATGGACTTGATTGTCCATCTGGTGTATAATTATTAACAGCATATTTTGCATATGCGTCTGCTGCTGTTTTAACATATGAGTCATCACAGATTTCAGTTAAGTCAAGAATCATGACTTCTGATAATTCTTCTGTTGTAACCGCTGTGCCATTACCATCTTGAATAATAAGAGCTGTGTTAGTTTTTGCGTCGTTAGCATTACTAGAATAGCTCCAAGTTGGTGTTAAAACAGCATAAAATTCTACTGTGTTTGCAGTAGCTGTACCCGCTGTTGGGGCAGCACTTGCAATTGATGTTGAACCGTCGTAAAGAGCAAAATTGCTTGGTGCAAGAGAAGTTTCTGCGCCTACATTAAAACGGGCAACAACTAAGTATTGATGATTAAGACGAACTTCAAATCTTTTTGCACTTGATAATGCATTGCTGAGTGTTGTGTCAGCAGCATAACCAGTTTCTGAATCACCACTTTTTGGTGTGTAATAAGCAGCACCAGAAAGCATTGCTAATTCAGTATTACGTTGTCCTAAAATGTTTGTAATAACTCTTAATGACTTGATATTTGCGATATCACAGAAGTTACGACCAAAATATAAGATAGGTGCGCCGGATCCTGAACCATTTGAAAAGACTTTGATTGAGGATTTCATAACATCTAAACCTGGAAGGTCGCTCATCATGATATAGCCAGCATTTGTAACACCAGCCTTAACTACTTTAATAGAATCAATGTTTACACCTGATCCTTTGGTCATAGGTTTATTTGCTAATGGACCACTTGACGGAACATAACCTTGAATAATTTCCCCATCTACTGGAGCAGGAACATTAGCATCACTAGCTGGACGTACGAGGGCTGCATATTTAGTGGTATCTTTTGCCGCACTGTTGTCGACATTCATAAGAGCACTAACAGCATTGTCAATTTGTTCACCTTTATAAGATGACTTATAATCTGCCATATAAAAAATGTCCTCCTTTTTTAAACATATTTAATAGATTCTTGGCGAAATTATTCAACCAAGAAGTGTTTCGCTGAAGCATCAAACAATGTTTTGATATCATAGACACCATTTGTAGTATTAATATTAAGATAATATACATTGGTGCCGTCAGAAAATGATGCTCCAATATAATTATTGTGTTCGCTTGATACATTAGCGTGTGTTAACTTTGAATTAAATGTAAATTGTAAATAAACACCGACAAGGCTTCCCCTGTTGGATTTTAATGTTGAGAAAATACTGGCTGCATTTACAATTGTGCCTCCTTCTGTTGTAAGAGTAGAAGCAAGATTGCAGAAGTTAGAGACAATGTTTGCCACACCATTAGACGCAACAATAATTTCTGCTAACCCAGCAATTACGCCAGTGTTTGTTGAAACTGCGTTACTTTTTCCACCAGTATTGTTACAAATTACAATACCTCCGTGTGAAAGATCAGTGGAGGCAATAATGGAATTAGATTCCGTAACGCGTTGTGAAGCTTGTGTTTCTAAACCTGAGCCAGTAGCGTAAATTAAAGAACCGCTCACAAAATTTAATGCATTGCCTGCAAATAGACACTGATTCTCTACTTTATCAAGCAAAGCTTCTGTGGCCTGGCCAGTTCGTTTACTTGCATAACCTGCCATATTTTTACCTCCTTCTATTGTGTGATTTTAGTTAGTGTCGGTAAATTTCTAATATTACTTACTGTAACCGAAATACTACCAGAATAATCTAATGGATAAGTTAATGATTGAATTAAAAATTTTTCATGAGATAATTTATAAAATTCACTATTAAGAGCAATTAAATTATTAACAGTCAATAGTGGATTATAAATAACATTCAATGAAGTCGAACTTTTCAAAATCATTCGCTTGCGTAACTCATATTGAGCGCGCTCTTCTGCTAACATTGTGGTAGTAATATTACTGTCATTGATAACATTGTCAGTTCTATATCCAATACGTTGATAACATAACGGAGAACCTGGATTATCATTTACCGCTACGGCGCTTACAACACCGCCATTTGCACTTGAACCAATAACAATCACACGATTTACTATATTGCTCAGGTCAAATGAAAAATTAAGTCCACTAATATCACCAAGCCCTTCGTCATAATCATACAACAATGGCTTATCTGCGTCAGAGCCTGTTTCATTAGTTGGAATTAAAGTAAGATTTCCCATACTATTATAAAAGATTTCGGCATTCAATTGTGTCGCTAAGTCTAATAAAATACTTCCGACAGTATCACCCGCATTCTTATTAATAGTAACCTGTGTACGCGCTCCCTTAAAAGAAGAATGATAGACAATAGTTTTTGGATCAAAAGGATGACCATCACCAAGGTCTAATAAGAGTAAGTCTTTAATAACTAACTCGATTTCTGCTCCTACTGGAACTTCGTACGAGACACTAAGTGTCCCTGTTTTGTTTTCAAATAACGCAAATTTATCTGCACAAGTAACCTCTACAGATGTATCATCCGGAGACAAGGTTGGATTAACTTGTTGAACAACAAATATACCTCTTTGAAACCAGATTTGTTTATTTGAAGGTAAAACAATACCCATATCAAGACGGATTCTTGTACCAGCCCATAATGTGTTAATATTAGGCGTGTACTTTTCTTCTTCATTATATAAACTGAAAGTAAGTGAGCGACGTTGTCCATCTTGATAATTTTCACTGTATGTTCCGCCAATTTTGATGTCTTCTTTCGGAATTTCGTAATTAATGGTTTCGTCTGGATATAAGACGTAAATTCTATAATCAGCTCTCACATGATTAGACTTCATCCAACTAAGGACAGAGTTCAAATCAATGTGAGAATCGATATAGCGCATCCCAACATCTAAATCTACAGGGATAACTTCCCCATTAGATAAATTGAGATACTGAATATTATCAGCCATTATTTCTTAACAGGTTCCCATTCCGAATTACATTCATTCTTGTCTGGAAGAGTATCTGGAGCACCATAAATAATCACATTATGAGTGTCTTCTATTTGTCTCCAGCTGAATGAAATTACATCTGGTTGGCCAGGATAAAAGTTTTTAGGTGTGTTAGAGCTGCTCATAATTCTAACAATCCAACTTTGTCCTTTAATATCTTTTAATAATTTAGGATTACGTGAATTCGCGATTGTACGCCATTGTTGTAACATCTTGATCCTCTCATTTGTAGAAAGAGGTGTTCTAATCGCACCGCGTAATCTTTCAACATAGCCATTCTTTGAATAAGGAACAATTTCACTACCCAATAAACAGCTAACATCTCCTGAAAGATAATTAGACGCACCATTGTTAATTCTTGGGAATTGTCCCAAAGTCTTAACTTCGGAGTAATCCATATTTTGAGTTTGTGCTCCAGTTTCAAGAGAATATTTAAATAACCAAACATTATCAATGTCGGCTTTATATCTTTTACTGACAATTGGGGCATCAGAATCTTCTTCATTAATCGGAATAAGTTCTGTAAGACTCCACTCGTCCCAGTTTGTAATAACAGGTGCGCCAGTAATATGAGCTGTTTTAAAGTCTTCGTTATTGGCGAACTGTTGTCTTTGATCTGTAGTTTCAGGATAAATAATATATTGATATGATCTACCTGAAGTAACATTAAAATCACGTAAGAAACCAGTATTTATATGAATACCAACAGGTTCCCAAGGACCTTTGAAAACAGTTGTCTGACGAACAACTTGATCTGATCCTGGATCATATTCCATTCTTTCATATTCTTGATATTCTCTACGATAGAATGAAAAATAGTTACCTGCATCTGTAACTGGTATAATACCAGACGCAGCGGTAGTATGTAAATCATAGTTTGCTTCATAGTTTAACATAATTGGAGAATCAGATCTTGCACCACTATATAAAACAGTGTTATAATTAACTTCTCCATCAAATTGTGCATTCGCATCAGAAATGATATATAAATGCTCACAGGTTAATTTGCCATTGTGATATGCATCATCTTGAACGCCAGATAATTTAACTGAAATCCTTCTTGACATAAATTAACCTCCTTTTTAGCTCACGACAGGCTTAATCATCATTGTACCAACCTCGGTTGTTCCGATATTGATAGTAGCTGTATAAGCCTCATCGTCTACAGCTGTGTTATCCCAAACTAAAGTTGCAGTAAATGTAGGATCTTGAGCTTCTAAGAACATAGATGCGACATCATGTAAACGAATGACAATGTGTAATTTTGAATTCATTACAGATGGATGTCTTTCATGTCCAGTGAAAGGAATAATAGATCCAACTTTTGTATTAATAGAAGTCCAATAAGCTGGATAAATTTGAGCTGGATTCACATAACCACTTCCATAATCGTCTGGATTAAGTTCCATCCAATAATTATCTGTTTCATTAGCTGATGGCCAATATAATAATCCAGACTCATCATCACCAGTAATTGGGTTACCATCTTCATCACAACGACATAAACTAATGCCAGAATCTTGTAAATTAGATTCATTATAGTCTTGTAACGCTGGACCGTTATATGGTTTTAAGCGGCATCTGCTTTCTACCCAGTAGCCTGGGGCGCCGTTACAACGATGAGCTGTATTTTTATAAACAGAACCTAATGGATCGATACTTTCTCCAATATCTTGTAAATCAAGTTTATTAACTAAACCTAAATTGCCGTAAATCTTCGGTGAATTAAGGTACGGATTGTTTTTATCACCTTTATGATACCATGTAGTATGGTTCTCTATAAGTGTCATATTTTGATATTCTGCACCCGATGCTTCAGGAAGATCAGCTCTTTGGAAATAATAATATAATGGTAAATCTGTACTATAACGAGTTAATTCTCTAAGTCCATTATTAACCGCATGCATAATTTTTTGAGGAGTTGTATAATAATCAAGATCACCTGATTGTGTTTTCTTCACAAAGAATTCATATGTATTACGATCTGGATTAAGATCATCTTCAGAATAACCGCCAATAAAGGTATCTGGGACTCTAAGAATTAAAGAAAGCTTTGCAGCATCAGCAGCATCTTCAACTGTAAATTCGAAGAAGTTTCCACAATAACTTTTACTAAGCTCTATAATAGTATCAATAGTACATTCATTATCTTCAATAAATAAATATTGTAAATTTGGATCGACAGACATGTTATCTACACCAAAATAGTGCGCATAATTAACACCATGTGTTTCAGTATATGAAAGACCTGAATAATCACCGCTTGTGGCATAAGGATTGACAATAGTAATTACGTTATTACCCTGAGGACCAGTGACATAAAGCTTACTATCTTTATATGAGATAGAATTATCCCACCCTGTGATTGCTTTTGCATTGTCCGCTGTGTATACAAGGTCTTTGTTACCTAATGATATAGATGGATACACATATGCATTATCTGCGTATGTTAATTTAACTGCATGTAAATCGCATTCAAATTCTGCTGTGAATGGAATATATAATGATACTTGAGATTGTGGGTCAACCACTAATCTAATAGCATATTCAGTTGTAAGACCCAAAGTGTCTTCAACATATAAAATCGCATTGTATCTATTATTAAAGTTATCAGTTTCGTTAGATAGTCCATAGAAAGTAACTTTCATTTCTTTATCATAACGTTTTCCCGTATCTTGTAAAATATTACCATAATAATCTGTTAAAACCCAACGATAACTTTCCCAAGACGCTTGTTGGAACTGAATATAAGTTCCTTGAAGTGTTACTTGACGCGCAGCGATCGCTGATAAATATGATGATAAAATTAAATATGGTTCTCTAACAGTAGTGTAACTACTTTCCTTGACCATAAATTCTTCTTCATCGCTTAAGTCGCTAGTTAAAACATTATAATTATCGTGAATTAAAATGTTAGAATAACCAGTACTTGCATCTGTTAATTTTAAATATGGAGCTTCATTTGTTGTAAATGGATTTTCATCACCTTTTTTAAAGAACGAACGTAACTCGTACTTAAATGGAATTGATTCATCATAAGCATCTGCGCTAACTAGCGGCGATTTCAATTCAGCGTGATTAATGCGCCAAACTGTTTTATTAACACCAGTAATAGCAAGCCATGGAGTAAGTTCTCCATCAGCAAGCTCGGCCTCTTTATGATTTAAGAAGTGAAGCTTCATTAAAGTGTCTAATCCAGAATATGGAGAGACATAAGTATAAGTTTTTGTATTTTTTAAAATCCAAGCAGATAACCACTCGGTATTATTAGTATTAACTGAACTATTGGTCTTAGAAATAATATTATGACCATAAGTTTGACCTGTTAAAATATAGAAATATGCAGTGTTATTATTTGAGCAATCAATTACTTCTTCAACCTCCCAATCAATAGAGACTCTCTCTGTAGTTGGTTGTGGTGAAGTAGCATTAGTCTCAACAACTTGAATATTCTTACTAGAACTGTCTTGCATGTTATTATCAACATTATCAATAAAACCTCTAAATGATTGATAAGAGACTGATGTAATACGTAAAATTTCCATTTTATTCGTGCCAGAAACGTTACGCAAAACTTTCATACCCTCGAAAGCTGAGACACCATCAATATATTTTGCGTTTTGTCCAACTTCTGAGTCATGTGTAATTGTATTACCAGTATAGACGTCAATTTCTCTCATACTGTCATGGCTGAACAAAATCATTGGTTTTTCTTCTTTGAAATAAAGAGGAGTATTACCAGATGAGACATTTGTTGAACTATAAAGTTCTCCGCCAACACCTGCTAATGATTCAAAGTTCTTACCGCCATTTTGTGCGCCATTAACAACAAAGATAATAGCGCCGATGAAATTACCCCATTGATCGTATGATCCAGATCTTTCCCAGCGAACTGGAGAATAAGGATATGGCCCAACGTCATGAGCAATATAAACACCATTTTCATATGCTTTGGTTTGATTTTTAACTAAGACAAGGTCACCTTCACGGACAGAATAGCCATCAATAACAGGTAAACCCGTACCAGAACTATTAAGAGGAACACCCGATGTGCCTTGGAATAATGCACCGATATATTCAACACCTCTCTTAATTTCATAAATAGTTGAGCTAGTCCAAGTTCCTAAATTGTCCCAGTTAACTGTTCCTTCTTGAGAATTAACTGATGCTGCTCTTTGAATTGTCCATGTACTACCATTTTTATTCAAGACTTTCATACCCGTGACAATAATGACATCATCAATAATATTGTCATATTCACCTAAACTGCCATTATAATATAAATCAATTGATTCTTTATCACCTGAAATTTCAGTTTCATAAAGTCCTGGTAAATTACCAGTAGTAGCACATTTAACAATTTCGTTATCTAAAATATCTTCTACGTTGTTAGAATGCTTATAAACAGCAACTTTTTGAACATTCTCTGAATTAATTGTTGTAAGATCAAAAGAATCTGCAATCGGATAAATATGTCCATAAGTCGCATCATATGTTTGAATATAAGCTCTCTTTCCGACGTTAGTAAAATTATTGCTATTACCAACACGTCCGAGTAATTGAACAAATCGTCCTTGTAAGACGAGCGGATCATTAACAGAACCTTCTGGAAGCTTTATATCATCTCCAGTAAGTTTGTTGGCAATTTGAATTCTTTTATTAGTAGAACCCATAATTTGACCTGTCGTCAAAACCATATCAAGCCATTCGTTAGAAAGCTTTGTATAATCCATATATGGAACTGGACGATTTACACCATCTACACGAATGTTTTGTGTTTTATAACCGACAGATCCTGGATCACCTTGGTATAAAGTGATTTCCCACTTGTAAGAACCACTTTCAATAGAAAAATCGAGTGCATTACCAAAAATATCAACCCACATAGGAGTTACGTGTTGATCAACAAGAGCAAACTCATTATTTTCTAATTTATACACATTATTATGATAAGAGCCATGTAAAATAACAACATATTCCTCATCAAGCATAGTGGAGTCAATACCGTTGCCATAAATGTCTTTTTCACGGATGAGTAAACCTCGAGCATTAACTCTCCAAATACCACAATATTCTGAATTGGCTGAAGCTAGAATTAAAATAGTTTCGCCAACAGATGCTGTTTCACCATTAAATGTTCCATCCCATGAAGAGTTAGAAAGTGAATCAGTGGTTGCGTCGTAAGACCAGTCAAAGATTGAACTATCCGATTCGCCTAAAACGTAAGTAGCGCTAAATCTTGGTCTATAATAAACCGCATTAAATGAAAAATTAAAACGAGGCATTTCGCCATCAGTGGGGATCTTGGTAGAATATGTTTGGAAGAAAGGCATATATAAGAATGTTCCATTCATACCAGTATTTGCATATTTATCTCCATCCACAGTTAATTTAGCTAATTCATTAATAGGACTGATTCTTCCTTCCTTATTATTCTTAGGATCAGGGAAAATTTGATTATTGGAGCTATCTAAAACTCTAATTTTATACCCCGTGATCTTTTTGTTTGAAGAGTCTATCTTACATTTGAACCACTCATATGGAGTTGGATTAGATGCAGTTTCCGTAACACGAATATCTAAGCTATTTAACATTGGATAACAGTATGTTGTTTTATAAACTGCCATATTTTGATACCTCCTTATTAATCATATATACGCATGTGCGTGTTCCTCTTTAATTTATATAATCTTAGATTAATTTACTATCAGCATAATAAACTAATGTAAGATTACTCCAAAAGGCCCCCTCGCGGAGGCCTTGGAATAAAACTGTCATTTTATTTTCTGATAATAAGCATAGACTGGAAGATCCCCAGAATCCATGCCGTCAATATAATTATTTTTAATAATTGTCACTAAGTGACATGGACATTGACACACAATAATCGCCTTTTTAGACGCATTACGCGCAATATCTTTTACTGTTGGTCTTTTAACCCCGTAGCGAGCTGGGATATCTGTTCTACTAAAACCTTCTTGTTCCAAAATATCTCGCCACTCTAAATTATTCAACATGTACAAAGCTTTTTCATATGTGACACCTAATGCGAGATGTAAAGAAATCGCAACACATGTATCCTGTTGAACTTTAAGTGGTTTATATTGCCTAAACATGTTATCTGTCTAAACCAGGGGTTTCAATAATATCACCCCATCCTGGATCTTCTGGAATATGTGAAATCCCAGGATCAATCGCCCCAGGCGTGACAGTAGTCATAATGTGCGTAATTTGTTTAGTAAAACTATGATTAATAATATTATCCACTCTACTAAATGGGTCTACTTCTAACACTCCTTGTACATTAGGAGATTCAGAAGCTACTATTGTTCCTGCTGCAATAAAATTATCACTCTCTGTTAAGAAATTAACAACAATTTGTTTATC
>AUXO017565476.1_pt1 | contig 10071 bp, 7 predicted proteins | sample 768731 | NCBI WGS metagenome assembly AUXO01 (sample SAMN02715735, study PRJNA202380) | gut metagenome | biome: sheep rumen | host: Ovis aries | place: New Zealand: Palmerston North | reverse complement strand
ATACTTTTATTAATTTCCATTCTCTTTTTTCTCTATTTGTTCAACAATATTCTTGACGGCCTCTTTTACCTCATTCTGATTTTTCTTAAAATAGTTAGCCGCTTCTTCCGCCTCTGCTTCCAATCGCCTTATTTCTCCAATCCCTTCGATGAAAATCTTTCTTACCTCATCGAGGTTAGTTACCACATCTGTGTTGCAGAAACTACGGCTAACAATTACCATGCTAGAACCAAGTCGCACATGTTCCTTCAGCACATCAGCACCAGGCAAGGAGCCAGAATCCAAACGAGCAATGCCACCAAAACCAAAGGGGATTCCCTTAGCCTTAATCTTGTTGCCAAGACGCTCTACTGTTCCATCTGCCAAAAGTTCAAACATAAACTTCATCCCCAATTCAAGATGCAGGTCGTTCAAGCCAATGTGAATCATGTCAATTCCTGGCAATTCCAGAATCTCGTCTATCAGGACTGCAGCCTCCGCTGTTTCAAGCAGCAAGCAAGTTTTTGCACGTCCTCCAACATATTCAATAAACCGCTTTACCTCCTTCACTGATTTGAAGAAAGGAAGCATGAGTATATCCGCACCTGCATTTATTACCTCATCAATTTCATCTTTCGAAGAAGGATAGTTAGGCAATACATCGTGAATTGGATTCACTCTAACCAGCACCTTTGCATTTTTTACAGCGGCCTTTATGTTTTTTACGTCTTTCACCGTATGGTGGTTCTGGACAGTATCCAGCCCACCCTGTCTGGCATCCTTGCCTATGAATTCCATATCAAGGAATATCCAGTCAACACCTGCCTCCTCTGCAATCTCCGCTACAGCTGGGCTGTTTGTAATGTACATTAATTTCAACGCCATAGTTATTCCTTTTTATTTTTAGTATGGGCTATTTTCGTCCACTTCGTATGCATCAAGAACAGTATCTTTGGTAAGATTCATCACTTTAACTCCCATCTTTTCAGCATACTTTGCTATTTGATAATGTATTTCTGTCGTAATGCTATATTTAAAAAGCATATCCCTTAAAGGTATGGGGCTTACCACCTTTTCACCCTTTTTATCATACGCATGCTGTATGTATCTTGATGCAAAAAGGCTATAGTCACACCCCAATAGATACACCTCTTTATAACCGAGATAGATGGCCAAAAGAATTGCCCATCCGACCACATTAAATGCATTCGATACATTTTTTGTGAAATCGTTTTTGTTTCCGCATTTGAAGGTGGTTGACAGTGGGCTGAAGTAATACACCTTTGTATCACCTTTATATGTATCCATCTTGGGCCCCATTCTCACGGTCATGATATGCGGTATTTCAGGACAATAATTCATCATCCCATCAAAACACTTCTCCCATCCAGGCAGAGAGAATGCTTTATCTGCAAGCATATAAAATGTAGGATGCATTTTGAATGCTTCTCCTATGCGCCAATGATTATTCATGACAATGGTATCCCCGTCTAAGGTATCTAAATCAACCTTTTTTAGAGAAGGTCCATTCCCACAGATATAGCATTTATCAGACTTTTTGTACCTAAAAAGCTCCGTGTTTTTTTTAGCAATTTTTCTCCATTTCCGGAACTTATAGCTATTTAACAATTCCTTCGCCTGTAACCCAATGTCATAAAAGGACAAAGTTAAGCGGAATAATCCTATCATTTTATCAGCCATATATTACTTTTTTATAACAATCTATATATTGATTAGCCATTGATTCCATCCCAAATTTTTCAGCATACTTCACAATAGAATTCTTATCCCACTTTGTGGTTAATAAAGCCTCCAAGGCCAAAGCTACACTTTCATTAGTTCTATCATTAATGCCAATCATTGCCTTTGAATCATAAATATCTTCATAGGCGTACATGTCTTTGTGGGCAATGCACGGAAGCCCAAATTGCATACCTTCAATAAGGCTCAAGCCAAAACCTTCTTCATGACTTAAAAGAGCAACGCCATCAGATTGTTCGTAATAGTTTTCCATCAATTCCTTATCTACGTTCCCACAAAGAATAAGATGTTCCGGGTATTTACTACTACGGATTAGTGACCCTACTTCGTAACCTGGTTCTATGTCTCTTCCCAAAAACAAGATAAATGTATTCTCACAGAGGCAACTTGGCATCAACTCGAATGATTCTATCATTTGCTGCTGGTTCTTGTTATATGAAATATTTCCGACATATAGAATCACTTTTGAAGCCACTGGTAGACCAAATTTTGCTCGAATATCTATATATTGTTTACTATTACAAGAAGATATTGAGCAAGCATTTGTCACAACAAAAATATTATTTAATTCAATGACGCCAAGAGCATTGGCAATCATTTGTTTGATACCTGTTGAAATCACTGTAAGCGGAATTATTCTTTCTCTCACTTCATTCAAGAAATCCCGTTCACATCGCTTGCATGCTTCTTCTATATGAATACTATCCGAAAAAGAATTCAATCCATGAAGTGTAAATATGTATTTTTGTTCAAGTAAATTAAATAATTTAATGTACAAATTATTACTAAAACCACATCCGTGACAATGAACCACATCAAAATTACCGTTTTGAATAATATGCTTTAAATAACCTGTTTGAAACCATACGTATAACAAAAGTACAACCTCATACCACGACATGTGATATTTTCTGTACAGGCTTATAACAGATGACAACGGAAGGGCTTTGTATAAATATTTTAAATACAGCCAATACGATTTAGTCAAATAATGAACATTATCATAGCAGAAACCTTTAAATTGATATCTGTATACAAATGCAGAAACTGTCTCATATTTCGCTACAGCCCTCATAATATCACTTACCATATAGCCAAACCCACCCTTGCTTTTAGAAAAAGTAGGAATGCTGTTATTGGCAAGATAAGGTACAAGAAATAGAATCCTCATGTTTTTATGATTTGAGAAAAATAACCTTTATTGTCTATTTAAACTAAACTTAATGATTTGATACGGAAATTCTATAATCCTTTTTATCTACTGATGAATTATAATAGACACATAATACAAAAAGCATCTCAATACAAAAACTACCGCCCAAAAAAGATGAAGCTGTAAACAATTCAATAATCAGGCATAAAATATACGGTCGTATTGATTTAAAATCTATCGCCATCTTAATATATAGTATCATATAAAAAATCACACCCACTATCCCATATAGAGCTATCATATTCCAAAACGACGTCATATAAACCGTAGGACCATAAATTGCTATATCCAATGATCCCAACTCGCCTGAAGCATAATAATCACCAGTGTTAGCGTATTCTCCACCCAATAACAAGTCGCTTGCTGGCATGGCGAATACGAATGTTGGTCCATTAGCGGTACGAGAGTCTGTTGTAACATCGGTGTTATTTAATTTATTAACACCAAATTCGAAATATGATGTTTTTGTAAGTACCAATAATAAAGCTATGATGAATACTGCTGGAATTAATCTATTTCGCACACCACTACGAATTGATACAATATGGAATATAATAATTACGAATGATATTATTATTCCAGTTGTCGAAGTAGATAAGAACATTGATACCACTATCACAAACGACCATATATATAATCTGCTCTGCAGTGAAAGGACAAGTGGTATCAACATAAAAGACACATACGCATTAGGCTCCCAGAAAAAAGAGGAAGGCCGTATTACCTCCCAGTAAGCTCTTGACGCTTCGGGTAATGCAGGCATAAATGGCAAAGTTAGCGGTTTAACTGCTCCACCACTCAAAACGATTGATACTTGATAAATCATTCCTCCCACACATATAAGCGCAACCCAATTGACACAGCCTATATATTTGTCCAAATTCAATTTTGGAGCAACTATGAAAATTGCAGCGAAAACAAGTATATATAGAATCCATGTATTAATAAAATACCCAGGTACACTTGGCATTACAAATGTCCATATAAAATTATGTAACATTATGTATATAAATAAATACAATAATGGCCCATAAGGTTTTACTCTTTTCTTTGTTTTGCTTATCAAAGCCAACACTATTAAAACAAAGGGTACTATTACTTCAAGGTTTATCACACCTCCATAATTATATCCGCCTAAAATGGGATAAAGTACCGTCAAAAACTCCAAAAGGCCAATATCTTTTAGATGAAGTTTTTTTATTATTTCATTCATATCTATTTATTGAATATACTCCATGTTAATAAAAATATTAACAATGATAAGTTGTATTAATCTCCGCGAGTGGCGCTACTGTTATCTTGCTAGGATTCTTTATAAAATATGCCCCCCACCAGCCAAAAGTGCTATTCGTAATAATACCATGTTTGCAATGACCCATCAACTGCATATCCCGATAACTTTCTTCACCTAAGTTCCAATCCACAAAGTACACCTTATCCTTAGAATAGTCAAGACCGAATGTCTTGGCATTCCCCTTACACCATTCTATACTACCTGTGTTGGTAAAGAACACAAATACGGGATTTTCTACATTCTTCTTAATATATTTTACAGCTCTGCGGAAATAACCATATTTATAACACCATCCATTGGCAGACAACATATCCCCACGACGGGCATGGATAAACACAGAATTGCACGAATCAAGAAAACTCGCAAAATTTTTGTTTTTCTCTGTTGAGAACTCGGGGAATCGGAATGTTTGTTCTATCTCATCTTTGATACGCTCTATTTCGGAGCCTCTCAGTTTAAAGGTAAGCCTCTGACCTGTAAAGATATCTTTGTCAGTTTCAAAAAACAACTGTTTTTGCAACTCAGGGTTACCATGATACGACCGCTGCATAATCTGCCGTTTCATCCAGTTACCAAGCCACGTTCTGTCAGTAATTCTACCTCTCAAATCACCGATTAGACCTTTTTGCAAAAGACTTTTGTTGCTTTGAATTTCGAAATTCCCTCTTATATTCTCTAATTTTAGGCCTTGACGGTTCAATGCTTGAGTAAAATAAACTGGGTAATTCCAACTTTTCTCCCAAAAACGGCTTCCTACTATTTCTTGGGTTATTGAAGACCATTGCTCCTCATTAAATATCGAACGAATATTCTTTTCTTGAATACCAAAGATACGCTCCAATTCATATCCATTCCACTGACAGATTGTATCATTGCATTCAGGTATATCATACACGATATTCTCAATATACAAGCCCTGCCGAGGATTCATTTTCTTTAATGCCAAATACTCGCAATAGCTGAGCATTTGATTACCTAATCCTGACTCTATATGGACAATTATCATAAATAATCCTTTTACATATTACAGCGAAATGAAAAAATCTATTTCTCCTTAGGCTTATACAACGTTGCCATTGTTACACCTGTTAGAATCATAAGTGCACCAATCACAATCATCCACGACAATGCACCAGAGAAATACTGGGGAAAGAATCTTGAGAGAATGAAAGAAAAAGCAACACCCCAGAAAGAATAGGTAACATTCAGGCAAAGGGCTTTTGCCGCTCCAATATTGTCAATACCTGTATACCAACATAAGAACGAATACATTCCAATACCTGCAGTAATCGCCAAAAGTATCCAACAAGGAGCATAAGAAAACACTGCTCCAAAGCCTTGGAAAGCAGCCCCAAAACCACCAGCAAAAATAGGTGCAACAATTAACAAATATACGAGTGCCGATGTTGTATATCTAACCAATAGGCCGAGTTCCGGGTCAACTACACCTGCTTTCATACCATAACCACAGACAACACCTTCAGATGCCCAACCCACTGCAGTAATTAAAGCAAATATAATACCCAATGTTACATTGACATCCTCACCATTGCTGGGCGTCCATCCTATGATGATAATACCCACAATACAAATGAGAAGACCAAGCCATGTTTGAATGCCCGTTTTTTCTTTAAGAATCCAAACTGCCAATGCAGTACCTAATAAAGGATAGATTGCAGATACACTCGTTGTTAATGCTGCTCCTCCAACAGCAATGGCAAGTGTATAAGTAGTCATTGCCAACGGGCCTCCAAGCAATGCACCAAGTGCACAAAAGCGCCCATCTTTTGTTTTTAATGCAGGTCTTAACTCCTTTAGTCTTCCCTTTGCTCCCATATAGATATAGAGCCATATAGCTGCTATTATGTCGTGCAATGCACTACATATTACACCACCTGCAGCCAATAGTATAGGATTTTCAACGAATGGTGCCATTACCATAACAACGCCCAAGAGAACTGCGTCAAGCCCCCAGGTGACGCCTGACATAATACCGCCATAATAACCTTTACGCGGATTCATTACTACTGCCATGATTGTAGATTTTAATTATTTATTATTTTTAATTGTTTAATCGCTCTTTGATAACGGTCCATCCCATATGTGCCGAAATCATCTCCCTTGGCTTCTTTGATAACCGTCCACTGTGCCCAAAGATAATCCCAAAGGATTTGGTAGCACAGAATTTTTTCGTATGCATTCTCAGGGATATTCCCTTCAAAATACTTTTTCAGAATATAGTCTTGATTTTCTTTTGAAAACTCGCTTTCAAGGAATAAGGCCGCAAAATCAGCCATTGGGTCATTCATGCCTGAATACTCCCAGTCGATAAGATAGATGGTTCCATCCGTCGCCTTAATAAAGTTTTCTGGTACTGCATCATTATGACAAGGATGCAAGTCAACTCCGAGCTTATTTAACTTAGATTCTAATGCCATGACATGCTCACGGATCTTTTCCCATCCTTCATACATAGTTGCACCAGCTCGTTCCAAAAGAACATCATACTTCTCGATCTCTCTGAAAATATTAAATTCATTCTTGAGACGAACATGAGAATTATGGAGGTTGCGATAAATCATCGCAATCTTTTTCATATTCTCTTGTCTTTGAATGGTCGCTGCATTTAATGTTTCGGCATTCTCAATATAATCAACCAGCTTAATACCTGTCTTTGCATTAAAGTACCTGACTGTTGGATTAATACCCAACTTGCTGCCCTCTATTGAGTTAAATTCTTCAAAGGATCGGTCAACCATGCCCTCTGACCCATTTCCTGGAACTCTGAGCACATAACTAAAACCATTGAAATCGACTTTGAAGTTTTTATTGCTCATGCCACCAATCTGGGTTATATCTGCTTTCGAGACATCTTCCTCTGGAAATATAGAAGTCAAATGCATTATTAGGTTATCCTTATCGAATGGATTCTCTTTACGGCAGAGCCTCCTATAAATCACATTTTTGAGGCGTTTGAAATCCTCCTGCGAGTCAACATCACCCCAAATCAAATTCTGAAAACTGATGTACGGACGGTCGAGAACCTCTGTAGCATCCATTAATAGATACTCATAGCTCAATTGAGGGTTAGTACTTTCCGAATACAATGATACCATTGCCTTGTAAGCCTGACGGGACACTTTAGTTGCGCCAATCATTTCACCTTCAATCCGGCAAACACGATGTCGGTCTTTTGTGAGCTTCTTCACAAAGCCCGCTTTCAACTCAACATAGCATTCATCACCGCTGCCTGTTTCTTCAGTTACCGAGAAGCAAATGGGATGATTTGTGGCTGTTAATTGCTCAATAACTTTCCTCTCATAGAAGGTGTCACCTTCAAGCAACAAGAAATCCTCTTTCACATAATCTCTTGCAATCTGGAGTGAAGCCATGGAGCCAGTAAACTCATAGTCTTTATTAACCAGCACTATTATATCGTTGCTCTTATACTTCTCGAATAATTCAGATTTATAACCAGCTACTATAATAATGTTCGTATAATTTAGATCCCTGAGAATAGAAATAGTTCTATCAATCAGATTATTCTCTCCATCAAAAGGAATTAAGGGATAAGGTATTTCAGAGTCTCTTTCCTGGCGTGCTGCTAATATAACAGCCGTTGTCATACCAACTTTTTCATATAATGCAATCGCCTTATCATAATACAAATATGAATAGTCATGCCATAATTTTAAGAACTCTCCCGTATCTACCGCATTCGCTTCTTGATAGATTGCCCAGAGATACCAGCAATAAGATGCTATGGCAGTATATGCCAAGTAATGCCTAAGTTCCTTATTTGTCGGTTCGCGACCAACATACTTGTTAATAGCAGAGAGGGCTTCCTCATAAGATAAGTCAGAACACGCAATAAAAGAACCTAAATCCTGAGCAGTGTCTCCTTGACCGGAATACTCCCAGTCAATCAAAGTCATCTCATTATCTTCACCTATCAAAAAGTTTGCAGCTAAAGTATCACAATGGTTCAAACACTCGGGCCATTCATCCTTCTGCGCATATTTGTAGATTTTCTCAATCTTATCATGCAATTTGTAAAAATCTGAAGTATCATCCTTGTGAAGCCGCTGTATCTTATGAAGAAAATCCGTGGCTTGGTCCCACAACCTGTATGCAAACTTAGATTGCACATTGGCTCTATGCAATTCACTCATAAGAGACATGGCCTGAGCCATATCTTTCTCATTATGGTAGTCCAGTATCCTTGCATTCTCCACATAATAAGAAATTTTCCAACCCTCAGTTGGATGCATATAAATAAATGTCTTATCAAGATGTAATTCCTTGGCCACCTGCATGGAAAAGTATTCACTATCTCTGCTTATGAACTCCTCCGTACCAGTACCAGGATGACGATAGACATATTTGCGGCCATCCTTTTTGCATGTAAATGCGAAAGATGCATTAGTCATTCCTTTTTTGAGTACGACTATGTCGCAAATGTCTTTTTCCTCACATTCCAAAACTTTACAGATATTTTGGAAAATCTTACAATCGGTATTGTTAATGTATTCCTCATCAAACTGGCGCAATTCATCCAAAGAATCAAATTCTTCAATATCATGAGGTTGATATCTATGAATTTTCATCGGAGGCAACTCGTTGATGTATCGAGCATACACATCTTCCCAGTAGCCTAGTCTGGTCTCACCACGGTCATATTCATTCTTCATTATTTCCCTGAATTTTTCTGAGAACTGTTTGTTGAAGAAAACGTGACCAACCATATACCATGAATTAGCTCCGCCGACTGTAACTTCTGTTATATTATCATTTCCATCTACAGTTAGGCAATACTCACCAGTTTGACCCTCTGCATATAAAGCCGAATAATAGCTATCCTTTGGTTTCTCATTAAATACATTATTGGGGAAATAATTGTCTGAAGAGCATAAAAAAGTATCTCCTAATTCATCAACTACACGTATAACAGAGGAAGTATTGTTATACCTGTTGTAATCCTCATTTAGAACTATTCTTACCCCATACTTATCTTTGAGATATTCGAACAGTTCTGCCATATAACCAACCACCACAATAATGTCTGTAATGCCTGCTTCTTGCAGTTGGCGTATTTGGCGTTCTATCAAGATCTCCCCTTTGACTTTCAACAAGCCCTTTGGCTTTTCGTATGAAAGGGGCGCGAAGCGGGATGATGTACCCGCAGCCATTATTATTGCGTTCATTCTTATGGACTTTAGAATGCGAATGATGCTGTGAAATTCACGTGCGACTTCTCATAAACGGGATTGAGAATATAAGCTACACTAAGAGGCAATGTGAAGTTTTTCATTGCTACATTGTAGGTATATTTCAATTCGATATTGCAGATACCGAAATTATGTGCATACCCATTATAGCAGCTCTTGTTGAAGGCTGCACCTACAGCCAATGCCAAACTATGGTCATTCAAGAAATCGTAGTGGCCACCCAACTCTGCGTATGTTGAATAAGCCTGCTTACCTTCAAGATTCTTATCTGCTCCAGCAAAGAAATTACTAACAGACAAATATGCAGGGATATTCTCTGGAGCAATGGTAATTACACCTTCAAACCAATGACCAGTCTCCTTATTTTTGAAGTTGAAATACTGATCTTCGGGCACATTGGTTGAAGGATAATAATAATCATTCAAAGCGATTGTAATCCATTTGTAGGTATAGCTTAAACCCAAATCTACCTCGCTGTACTTTCCGTTGATAGCATAGCCACCCATTACATATGCATAAAAACCCTTATTCGAGTAATTAATTGTTGGGAACACAACGGGTGCCGCATCATTGGTCATCATCTCCATACCACGCCA
>AUXO012692890.1_pt1 | contig 10071 bp, 7 predicted proteins | sample 768731 | NCBI WGS metagenome assembly AUXO01 (sample SAMN02715735, study PRJNA202380) | gut metagenome | biome: sheep rumen | host: Ovis aries | place: New Zealand: Palmerston North | reverse complement strand
CTTACAGGACATCTTATTGCAGCATTTTAGTGTCTTAGGAATTGATATTCATTTAGTTGTTGAAATCTCATCCAATAATAAGGACTATGAAAAGATTTCAAGTGAAATGCAGAAGGCCAATGTTGTACAAGTTGATAAGAAAGCCATTGAAGCCATCCAGCATGCCTCAACAAACCCACAACCAAGCTTTACACCTAAAAATAATGGCTCATACAAGAAGGAATATACCTATACGCATCTCAAGGATCTTGATGCGACAATGCGTGATGTCGCCATTCAGGGCTATGTTTTTAGAAGTGAAACGATTACGACAAGAAATGGGCGCCAGATTCAGACCCTCTATGTCACTGATTATACGGATTCCATTCTTGTCAAGCGCTTTGAAGATAAGAACAAGAATGCTCCTGAAGAACTTGCAAAACTCGCTAAGGGTGGTAAATGGGTGAAACTTAAGGGCACTCTTGAATTTGACACCTATGCCAAAGAGCTTGCCATTATTACGCGTGATATTGATATTATTGATGAACCGGCAAGTGAAAATGTCATGGACAATGCCGAAGTGAAACGTGTGGAACTCCATCTTCATTCCAATATGTCCAACTTGGATGGTATCAATAAGATTGAAGACTATATTGCTCAGGCTCTGCGCTGGGGACATAAAGCCATTGCCGTCACTGATCATGGCAATGTTCAGGCATTCCCTGATGCCCAGGCAGCCGTAAAAGGCAAGGATATTAAAATGATTTATGGTGTTGAGCTGAATATGGTTGATACGGATTTTACCAGTGCCTTCAATGTCACTTCCATGCCTCTTGATGATATGACCTATGTTTCTTTCGACTTAGAAACAACGGGCTTATCGCAAATTGATGACTATATTACGGAATTTGGTGCTGTCAAGATTAAAAATGGCATCGAGATAGACCGTATGGATACGTTCATCAAATCACCAAAACCTATTTCTGCAAAAATCAGTGAGCTGACAAATATTACCAATGCGGATTTAAAGAATGCTCCAACAATAAGAGAAATCATGCCAAAAATTAAAGCCTTCTTTGGAGATCATTTACTCGTGGCACATAATGGACGCTTTGATATTGGCATGTTGAATATGGCCTGTCGTCAGCTTGGAGAGGAAGAAATCCACAATACCTGGGTTGACTCATTGCCGCTTGCAAGACACCTCTTGCCTCTCATGCGTTCCTATCGACTAGGGGCAGTTTGCAGCTACTATAAAATCACCTATAATGCCGAAGAAGCCCACCGTGCTGATTATGATGCTGATGTACTTGGTCAGGCTTTCAATGCCATGATTGAAGATCTTAAAAAGCGTAATGTTGTTAATGTGGATCAGCTCAACAGTCTGCCAATGGAAGATGATTATAAGCATGCATTTGGCTATCATCTGACTGCTCTAGCGAAGAATCATGATGGTCTTAAAAACATGTTTAAGATTGTCTCTGAAGCCAACACAAAGTATTTTTACCGCAGTGACCGCATTCCACGTTCAAGACTTGAATATTATCATGATGGCTTGCTTTATGGTTCTTCTTGCTTGAATTCACGCGTCTTTGATGTTGCGGCAACACGTAATGAAGAAGAATTGCGTCAGGAAATCGATTTCTATGATTATATTGAAATTCAGCCATTGGTTGATGCACAGTATTTAGTAGAGCGCGGAAAGTTTGAATCGCTTGATGATATAGAACGTATCTATCAGCGTATTATCAAAGTGGCTAAAGAAGCTGGCAAGATTATTGTTGCGACAGGGGATGTTCATTTTCTTCATAAGCGTGATAAGGTCTTTAGAGAAATCTTTACCTCTAATGAAAAGATTCAGATCGGTGGCCGTCCTCATCCACTTCTTGTAAGAGGTAATCCGACAGCCTTAACACCTGACTGTTATTTAAGAACAACAGAAGAAATGCTACAACTTTTCCCTTATCTTAGTGCTGAGGAAACATATGAATATGTGGTCACAAATACGAATCGTATTGCAGATATGATTGAAGATAATATTCAGGTTGTAAAAGACAAGCTTTATCCGCCACATATTGAAAACGTTGACCAGAAATTCAAGGATCTCTGTTACAATACTGCCCATGCAACCTATGGCGATCCACTCCCACAGATTGTTCAGGAACGTCTAGATTTCGAGGTTGAAAATATCATCAAACACGGTTATGCTGTTATTTATTATATTTCTGCCTTGCTTGTTCATGCTTCAAATGATGATGGCTATCTGGTTGGTTCACGAGGTTCGGTAGGTTCTTCCTTTGCTGCCACAATGTCAGGTATTTCCGAAGTCAATCCTTTGCCACCGCATTACCATTGTCCAAATTGCCAGCATACCGAATTTACTGATGAAGTGGCTAATGGTTTTGATTTACCAGATAAAGCCTGTCCAGTATGTGGTGCCCATATGAAAGGGGATGGACATAATATCCCATTCCAGACATTCTTGGGCTTTAATGGCGATAAGGTTCCTGATATCGACTTAAACTTCTCAGGTGAATATCAGCCCAAAGCCCATGAATTCGTCAGAAAGATGTTTGGTAGCGATCATGCCTTTAGAGCAGGGACAATTGCCACTGTTGCCGACAAGACTGCCTATGGTTATGCCTTATCCTATGCGGAAAGACTAGGCAAAGAGGATAGTATGCGTGGGGCAGAGATCCAGCGTCTAGCTGATGGCTGTACAGGTGTTAAGCGTACGACAGGACAGCATCCTGCGGGTATTATCGTTATTCCGGATGATATGGAAGTTTTTGACTTTACCCCATATCAGTATCCTGCTGATGATGTCAATGCAACTTGGCTGACAACCCACTTCGACTTCCATAAGATTCATGATAATGTCCTAAAGTTTGATATCTTAGGACATGTCGATCCGACAGTGACACGTAAATTGCAGGACTTGACAGGGGTTGACCCAATGACCATTCCAACCAATGATCCCTATGTCATGAGTCTCTTCCGCTCATCAGAAGCACTTGGCATAGATTTGTCCTACTTGAACTGCAAGAGCGGGGCAATTGGCTTGCCAGAGTTTGGTACGCGCTTTGTCCGTTCGATGCTTGACGCCACTCAGCCAAAATCATTTAGTGATTTGGTTATTATCTCTGGCTTATCCCATGGTACCGATGTCTATCTAGGCAATGCGGAAACTCTGATTAAGACAGGGACATGTACGCTTTCTAATGTCATTGGATGTCGTGATGATATTATGGTTTACCTGATTGAAAAAGGCCTGCCTAACAAAGACGCCTTTGACATCATGGAGACAACAAGAAAAGGGAAGGCTCCAAAAGTCTTTCCACAGAAGGGCTATGTTGAACTGATGAAGAAATATAATGTACCGCAATGGTATATTGATTCGTGTCTGAAGATCAAGTACATGTTCCCAAAAGCCCATGCAGCTGCCTATGTTTATTCAGCTTTGCGTATTGCCTGGTGGAAGCTTTATTTCCCACGTGAGTATTACACGGTTTATTTCTCTAATCGTTGTGATTATTATGATATTGAAACATTGATTGCCGGCAAGGAAGCAACATGGGCAGCTTATGAAGCTATTCAGAAAGCTAAGCAGGAAGGGAATGCTTCCAATAAGGACGAAGGTTTATCAACAATCTTTGAGGTAGCTATGGAAATGTTTGATCGTGGCTATCATTTCTCCAACATCTCTCTTGATAAGAGCGATGGAACGACATTCACGCTTGATGAAGATGATAAGTTTGCGATTGTTCCACCATTCACGGCGATTGATGGCTTAGGCGATGCAGTTGGTATCAGCGTCAAGCAAGCCCGCGATGATCATCCATTTACGTCACTAGAGGATGTTAAGAAGCGCACGCGTTTGACAAATACACATATTGAAACATTAAAGCGTATGGGTGTGTTTGATGAACTCTCGGAAAGTAATCAGCTTTCTATATTTGACTTATAGTAGTATGTGTGCTATAGTGCAGTTAGTTAATAGTTTTAAGTTAACGAGAGGGGCAACCCTCTCGTTCTTTGTTGAATGGAGGAAGCATGTTAGAGAAGATCAAAGAAGCTATTTTACCTATTATTGAAGCTCATGATTGTTACCTGGATGATTTGGTTTATGAACAGGAAAAAGGTGAGATGTATTTACGTGTTTTCATTGAGAAGAATGAAGGCTTGCTGGATATGGATACTTGTGTAGCTGTAAGTGAAGCTGTAAGTGAAAAACTTGATGAAATTGATGTGATTAAGGATGAGTATTATTTAGAAGTATCTTCTCCGGGGATTGAAAAGCCTTTAAGAGATTTCAATGCGGTAGTGAATAATGTTGGTGAATATGTTCATGTCGAATTGAAAGAAGCAATTAAGGGATTTGATACGTTTGAAGGTACACTTGTAAGTGTTGAAGATCAGGCATTAACCTTCCAGTTCTTTGCGAAAGGGGCAAAGAAGAAGATTGTGACTGATTATGATAATATTGAGTTTATAAGACTAGCCGTTAAATTTTAAGGAGGTAAAAGATGGCTGCTAAGAAAAGTAAAACACCTAATTTTATTGATGCATTAAATTTATTAGAACAGGAACGTGGAATTGACAAGATGACTGTTCTTGATGCTCTTAAGGAAGCATTAGAAAAGGCTTATAAAAAGAACTATGCGGGCAGTGAATCAATTATTCGCTGTACTATTGATGGCGAAACTGGTCGTATTAGATTGTTTGATATTAAGCAGGTTGTTGATGATGTCATGGATGAAGATTACCAGCTTTCAGAAGAAGAAGCACAGGAAATCAACCCAAAATACAAGGTTGGTGATGAAGTTGTTACTGAAATCTCACCAGAAGTCTTTGGCCGTTTAGCTGCCATTCAGACAAAGCAGCTTTTAAGACAAAAAATCAGAGAAGCAGAAAAAGAAGCACTTTATCAGGAATATGTTGATAAGCAGGATGAAATCATCAATGGTCTTGTTGAGCGTGTTGAACCTAAATTTGCGATTGTCAATATTGGTAAAACAGGCGCCCTTCTTCCATTAAATGCTCAGATTCCTGGCGAGCAGCTCGTTGAAGGACAGTATTTGAAAGTTTATGTTTCGGTTGTTGAAAGAGGTACAAAGGGTACACATATTGGAGTCTCAAGAACTGATCCAGGCTTAGTTAAACGTTTATTTGAAATGAATGTGCCTGAAATCTATGATGGTACTGTTGTGATTCATTCTGTTTCAAGAGAACCTGGAGAAAGAAGCAAGATTTCTGTCAGCACAGAAAACCCTGATATCGATCCAATTGGGTCATGCGTTGGTCCTAAGGGCACGCGTGTGCGTAATGTTGTAACGGAATTAAATGGTGAACAGATTGATATTATTGAATATAGTGATGATCCAATCACATATATTTCTAACGCATTATCACCAGCTCGTGTTGATAAGGTGAAACTTAATGAGAAGGATACTTCTGCATTGGTTATTGTTCCTGATGATCAGCTTTCTCTTGCCATTGGTAAGAAGGGCCAGAATGCGCGCTTAGCCGTTCGTTTAACAGGCTGGAAGATTGATATCAAGAGTGAAACTGAAGCGAATGAAGCAGGTATTAACTTTGATGTTGATGATGACTTCAATGAAGAATTCCTAGAAGCTATGGAAGCTAGTGATGAAACGAATCAGAATGAAGAAGTTGCAGCTAGTGAAGAAGAAGCTAAGGAAACTGAAGAGAAGGTAGCTAAAAAAGTCAAGAAGAGCGCTCCAGTGAAACATGAATCACATGATAGTGAAGCGGCTGAAACCTTAAAAGAAAAGCTTGAACAGGGTAATGATGACGATCAGGATTATGTCAAGATTTTATCTGAAGATGAAGACTTAGATGAAGATGATGAAGAACCTGATTATGATCCAAAATATGATGAAGACATCGATTATGATGCTTTTGATGAATACTATGATGATTAGTGAGGTGGCTTATGAAGAAAGTACCTTTAAGAAGATGTGTGGTAACGAATGAACGTCTCCCAAAGAAAGAGCTCATTCGTATCGTAAAAAACAAGGAAGGCGAAGTCTTCGTAGATCCTACAGGAAAAGCAAATGGGCGTGGCGCTTATATCAAGAAATCAAATGAAGCTATTGATTTAGCTATCAAGAAAAAAGTGCTGAACCGTGTGCTGGAAGCAGAAATCCCAGAAGAATTATATGAAGAATTGAGAGGTTACGTGAATGAATAATATCTATAATTTCTTAGGATTAGCATTTCGTGCCAATAAGGTCATTACTGGTGAAAGTGTCCTCAAGGGGATTCGTTCAAAAAGAGTTGACTTGGTGATTATCGCAAGTGATGCAAGCGATAATACGAAAAAGAAATATATTGACAAATGCCAATTCTATCATGTAGATTATCTCATTCTCGAAGATAGCACTCATCTCTCTAACGCGATTGGGAAAGCAAACCGAATGGTCTTTGGCATTACTGATCGAGGTTTTAGCAAGACGTTAAAAGACAAAGTAAGGAGGTTAACGAATGGCTAAGAAGAATACAAATACGAATAAAAATAAGAATAATGGGAATAATAAAAAACGAAACAACAATCGTAATCATAAAAACAATAACTTTAAGCCAAGAAAAGAAGAGAATAAAATCCTTAATGATGGCATTTGTGAATATGAAGAAGGTATTACGGTTGATGAATTAGCTCAGAAAATCAATCATACGCCTGCTGAAGTCATCAAGGTTCTCTTTATGCTTGGAACGATGGTGACAATCAATACGGCATTAAATGATGAGCAGGTTGAATTGATCTGTCTTGAATATGGCTATGAACCTAAGAAGATTGCAACAGTCGATGAAACAAACTTTGAAGATCTCATTGAACCAGATAAAGAAGAAGATCTTGTTCCTAGACCACCAGTTGTCACAATTATGGGTCATGTTGACCATGGTAAAACAACGTTGTTGGACTATATTAGAAAGTCCCATGTTGCAGAAGGCGAAAGTGGCGGTATTACTCAGCATATTGGTGCCTACCAGGTTGATGTTAATGGCAAGAAGGTGACGTTCCTCGATACACCAGGCCATGAAGCTTTCACCGCTATGCGTGCTCGTGGTGCTCAGGTCACTGATATTGTTATTATTGTGGTTGCTGCTGATGATGGTGTCATGCCTCAGACAAAAGAAGCGATTGACCATGCGAAGGCAGCCGGTGTACCTATCATTGTTGCCGTCAACAAGATTGATAAACCAGGTGCATCTCCTGATCGTATTCGTACGGAAATGTCTGAATTTGGTCTAATGCCTGAAGAATGGGGCGGAGATGTTGTATATCAGGATATCTCAGCCAAGAAGGGTACTGGTGTTCAGGACTTACTTGAAGCTATTACTGTTGTTGCGGAAATGGCAGAACTTAAGGCTAATCCAAATAGAGCAGCTTATGGTACTGTTGTTGAAGCACGTCTTGATAAGGGCAGAGGTCCCGTTGCGACATTGTTAGTGGAGAATGGAACATTACATCCTGGAGATCCTATTGTTGTTGGTACAACATATGGACGTGTCCGTCAGATGACAGGGGATAATGGCCGTACGCTTAAGAAGGCTACACCTGCAACACCAGTTGCCATCACAGGTCTAAATGAAGTACCTGAAGCCGGTGACAAGTTCATGGTCTTCGATAGTGATAAGACAGCGCGTCATATTGGTGAAGCAAGAGCAGAAAAGAAGAAAGAAGAAGAAAGAAATACTACAAGCGCCATGAGTCTGGATGATCTTTATAACCAGATCAAGGAAGGCCAGCTTGCGCAGTTAAATGTCATTGTCAAAGCAGATGTTGACGGTACTGCTGAAGCCGTGAAGGCAACACTTGAAAAAATCAATATTGAAGGTGCTAAAGTCAATGTCATCCGTTCAACTGTAGGCGCTATTACAGAATCAGATGTCTTACTTGCAAGCGCATCTAAAGCCATTATCTATGGCTTCAATGTTCGTCCTACTGCTGCGGTAAGACGCAAGGCTGAAGAGGAAGGCGTTGAAATTAGATTGCATAATATCATCTATAAGATGGTGGAAGAAATCGAAGCAGCCATGAAGGGTATGTTAGCACCTGAATTAGAAGAAGTTGTTACCGGTCAGGCAGAAATTCGTGAAATCTATAAGGTTTCTAAGATTGGTAATATCGCTGGCTGTATGGTAACAGATGGTTGCATTAAGCGTGACTGTGGCGTTCGTCTGATTCGTGATGGCGTTGTCGTTTATGAAGGTAAGCTTGCTTCATTAAGACGTTTCAAGGATGATGTAAAGCAGGTTAACCAGGGCTATGATTGTGGTCTGACAATTGAAAACTTCAATGATATTAAGATTGGTGATATTGTTGAAGGATTTGTTATGGAAGAAGTAGAGGCATAATATGTCACAATTAAAAAAAGAACGTCTAGAAGCAACAATGCAGAAAGAACTTTCCCTTATTCTACGTGATGAAGTGAAGGATCCTGCATTACGTATGTGTACTGTTACATCAGTAACACTGACAAATGATTTATCGATTGCGAAAGTCTATATATCTTTTATGGAACATGAAAAAAGAGGCATGGATGCACTTGAAAGAAGCAAAGGCTTTATTAGAAGCAAGCTTGCGCATGTCTTAAAAATAAGAAAATGTCCTGAGCTTCATTTCGTTGTTGATGATTCATTGGAATATGGTAATCATATCGAAGAGCTTATTAGAAAATTACATAAAGCAGAAGAGGAGAAGCAATAAAGCTTCTTCTTTTTATTTGAAGTGTTATAATGTTGATAGGGTTTACAGGTAAATGAGGGAGGACATTATGATAAAATTAAAAAATGCATGTTTAGAGGTTGAATTAGAACAAAAGGGAGCAGAAATTTCAAAAATCATTGGTTTAAAAGATGGCATCAACTATATGTGGAAGCAGGATCCTGAACTATGGGGACATTCTGCACCAATTCTCTTTCCAATTGTAGGAGCTTTACATAATGGGAAGACTATTATTGAGGGAAAAACTTATAAGATGAATCAGCATGGCTTTTCTCGAAATTCGGAATATGAAGTTGTTGAAAATGATGATTATCATGTTGTATTCCATCTGCATGAAAATGAAGAAACAAAGACAATGTATCCATATGACTTTGATTTATATGTTACTTATACATTGAAAGATAATGTACTTGAAGCAAGATTAAAAGTCATTAATGATAGAGAAGATCATCTCTATTTTCAGATTGGTGGTCATCCAGCCTTTGCCTGCCCATTTGAAGAGGGTGAAGATGCAAATGATTACTATTTGGAATTCGAGAAAAAAGAAAGTCTGTCATCAAAAATCATCTATCCAGCAAGAGGCGGGATGAGTCATGAGACAAAGGCATTTTTAGAAAATGAAAGACATTTCTTTGTCAGACAAGCTCTTTTCAACAGTGATGCAATTGTAGTGGGAGATTTTAAGAGTGAATATATCGCCTTAAAAACACTCACAAGCAAGAAGTCACTTGTCTTCCATATGCATAACTTTGATCACCTCGGGATTTGGTCAAGCAAGCATACGGGTGGACTGCTCGCCATTGAACCATGGGTAGGTCATACGGATTATGTGGACTTCACAGGTGAATTTAAAGACAAAGTTGGTGTGCGTCGTTTAAATAAAGGTGAAAGTTTTGAATGCTCATTTTCTATTGAGATCAATCAGTAAAAAAGGCTATTTATGATAGCCTTTTTCTTTTGCTATGGTATAATAAGAACGGTGATGTTTAGTGAAAAAGATATTGATGTTTCTAATTTGTCTAACACTTGCTGGGTGTGCACAAAGAACAAATAAAAATAGCAAATTAGTTAATAATATGTCGGAATATAATAAAATTGTAAAAAAGACACAATCAAGTAGAGGGAATGAAAATCCACCTTTTGATTATCGTCTCATCTACTCACCATTGGATGATGGCTATCGTTATGACCTGATTATTCAAAATGCCTCAAAAACGATGAAGCATATTAAGGCATTAGCTTATAGCGATGCCTTAAATGATAAGTATTATCCAACTTTAGGCATATTTGAAGAAGCTCGCTATAATCTTAAGAAAGATTATGTCAACAAAAAAGAAGGG
>AUXO010252678.1_pt1 | contig 10071 bp, 7 predicted proteins | sample 768731 | NCBI WGS metagenome assembly AUXO01 (sample SAMN02715735, study PRJNA202380) | gut metagenome | biome: sheep rumen | host: Ovis aries | place: New Zealand: Palmerston North | reverse complement strand
CAGATCATAGCCGCACAGATGAAGCCCCGGGATACTGTGTTCCAGACCCAGAAACAGTATCTGCGTGATGCCATCACTGTAGCTTCCGCGAAGGCATCCTCACTGGATGAATTCCGAAAAATCCTGATAGAAGAGTACGGAATCAGCCTGAAGGACCATCGTGGCCGATTCAGTTACCTGCACCCAGATCGCAAAAAGCATATAACCGGGCGAGCTCTGGGTAGTGATTACGAAAAGGATCATCTGTTGGAGATAATGAAGAAAAACGCCAAAGAAAAAGAAGAAAGACAGACATGCCGGAACGAAAGACCAATGACGGAATATGATCCGGCATATAATTATCATGCCGACCCAATCGCAATCCTGTATGTCCGGTCAGAACTGCAGCTGGTCGTGGATCTGCAGAATAATATCAAAGCGCAACAGAGCGAAGCCTACGCGAGAAAAGTGCGGCTCTCCAACCTGCAGGAAATGGCCCGGACTGTCATCTACATTCAGGAGCAGGGAATCGAGTCGCGGGAGGAACTGCACGCACAACAGGAAGCGGCATCTGCAAAAGTGCATGCAGCAGAAGCTACCCTGCAGGACACAATGGAGCAGATCCGCAGCATAAACGCACAGATACATTTCGCCGGTCAGTATTATGGCAATAAAAAAATCCAGTCAGAATTCCTGAAAACTCGCAACAAGAAAAAATACCGTGCAGAGCATAAAAAGGAACTGGATCTGTACAATGATGCCGTCCATTACTTCAAGGAGAATACCGGCGGCACCATTCCCTCCATAAAGGATTTGAAAGCAGAGAAGGAAAAGCTGTCCTCCCTGCGGGAGAAGCAGAAAGAAGAAATCAACAGCCTGCGTCAATATGAAAAAGATCTGCAAATCGCGGCCACAAATGTTAACGTCATCCTCGGCACAGAGCTGAATCGGAACAGGGGAAAAGCGAAAAATGCGCAGCCAGTGCAGGAACTAAGCCATCTGGCGGCTGTCCGTCACTCACGTCAGGAGCCCTCCCTATAATACTTTTCTAGAATGGTTATTTTCTTTTTAACAATCAGAAATAGCAGTTTTAGAAACATGTTGTATACAACACTGGCTGTAATGGCCGAAAGACAAGAAGCGGTCTCTCGGAGAATAGAAGGATTTGTCCCATTTTGGATATCCACTTTTTCATATATATTTTTTCAAACTCCCCTTTAAGTGGAAAAGCCCTTCATAATGGTGCATATGCTCGGTTACTGCAGATTGAATCCTTATGAAGGGCTTTTCTTATATTCCGTTAATAGTTCTCAGAAGTGTCATCATTTTATATTCTAATTATCAGAGTAACCCATTAACCTCCTAGCTCTTTCCTCGATACTCAGCTGTCTGTTTATAATAATCTTCCAATACTCCTGTTCATCATAATCTAAGTTAGAATCAAAGACAGGGGACAAATCCTGAAGAAGATCGTCCAGTTTCCTCATCTCACGTAGCAGTCCCCTGCTAGGATCTATCTCCGTAATGATATTTAGCGTATCTTCAAGTTTCAAATATGCATCATATACTGTTAGGAGATCGATCATGTTATCCAGAGTAAAAGGGATAGTTTCTGCAGAATGATTGTTTCGTACTAATTGGTTGCTTTCGACTTTGATTTCCCCATTTTCCTCAACTGTAGTAAGAGTTTTCATTTTGACTCCTTTCAAAAATATTAATAACATGAAGGTGGTAACAATAATACTTACCTTCTTAAAGCAAGAGAAATGTTTCGCTCTGTGCTTCAATTATGAACACGCCATTTTTTTGATGCCTTCATAAAACCGTCGAAGTTGTATTGATTATTCAAATATTTTTACTTAATCATTTGTATTCTCTTATTAAACTCTTATTAAATTATTATGCTATTCCTATGCATAAGCCGCAAATTCTTCCCGACTCAATCGTATTCCACTATTAGCAAGACGATCCGCTCTGCTTTCATAAAGCATATTCATCATATGAATGCGGTCAGCATGTAAGCCGTGGTGGATACGACGATGACAAGTAGGGCAAAGACAGATAATATTTGCATATACATCCAGACTGTTTTCAAATTGAGGCTGGTTCTTCATAGGGATAGCATGGTGCCCTTCCATATATGCTTTATTATTCTTTTCCGCGATAAAACTCCGGTGGTTCCGATCGATTTCACAGGAATAACCAGCTATTGATAAAACCTGTTCTCGCAGAATATTGGAGCGACTCCATTCCACATGAGACACAATATTCGGTTCGCCAACAGTAATGGGAATATCCATTAGCTCTATAGCGCTACTTATTTCAATTCCCCTATTATCTATAAACCCTTCACCAGAAGCAAAACGATAATAATTATTTAATCCTGCACTGTACATCCTATTTCCCCTAGAATCCTGTGCTAAAAATTCAGGATCAGAAAGCAGTACTTTTCGAATCTCTGCAAGTTCATTCAAATCCATGATTTCATAGATACTCACTTTCACGATATCTTTTGCTTTCAGCCTGTTGGAAATATTATTTAGTGCGGTAATATAATGCCTCACTGTCGATGTGGATGCCTTACGAACATCTGTCAAATATCTCGAATAATATTTCTGTAAAACAGATTTTCTATGTTTTCCATTTTCAGTTCCATAATCCCACTCTATCATTATAACTATTGCCTCCTACAATAATACTTTTATCCAAGTACAGTATTCACTCATGACTATTTCCTTTTTGATGTCTTCTCGAAATTGCTCCAAATCCCTTCATACCTAACACTAATCTGCATATAAATCAATCGGTCTCTTCAGTAGTTCTTATACTTTGGATTATTATACTGACTTAGATTCCTATTGTTATATTATTCACTTTTCCAATATGACGCACCTAGATAATAGTCGTTTAAAACCTTTCCTTCCCCCCAAAAAACCTTTTTCAAATAGTTTCTTTATCTGACGATAACTATGGTACAAAGACTATCATTTACTCCAAGTTATTTCTAGACATATACAATAAAGGCGGCACTGCTTTCAGTCCCGCCTTCCCAGTTCATTTATAGCTTATTTTCTTGACCAAATACTCTTTCATGTCTAAGCCGCTCTTACGGTCAATAAGCGTATCCGCACTAATATTCAGGTCAATCAAATTCGGTTTATCAGAACGGACATGTAACCCACTGCCGGCACTTAACTGATCTACCATAAGGGATCCTTTCTGAACATTCAGTACCACCAGTTCCATATTCTTATTATCGTTAAGAACCAACCACCAGTCAGACGACAAAAGTTTTGTCTGGGGATTTGCCCAGAACTCCCCTTTCCCGTTTCTTACTGCATATGTTGCCTTCTTATCAACCGGGATACCATTATCGTTAAGGAATGCGATGGCTTCTGACTTAGATCTCCTGCCAAGTGCTAGCCTCGTTTTGGTGTCAATCGTGTTGATAAGAACATCCGATATAGATGATTTTTCTGAAAACACCGTAATGCCTATCAGTTGCATTAGGAACAATGCTTCTTCAAGGTACTGGCCAAGGAATACCTCCCTAAACTTGCTGACCTTCTGCGGATTCCCTTTGTTTTTGTTATCAACATCCAGTCTGCCGACCCTGTTTGCCTTCTCTATTAGCGCAGCTTCCAGATAATCGATATCGGAATGGTTTAAATCATCTCCTTTAGTGGTGAGTATTACTACGCTTTCCCACCAGTCCTTCCCGACTTTATGCTGGTTAATCCGCTTTGCTAAATCTGACGCCTGCCCAACATAGACCATATTTTTCGACAAGAGCAGATATACTCCGTACCTACTGCAAGCATCCGTCTTTAAAAGCTCATCTACGCTCTCCCTCGGAGCAGAATAAAGCTCACCAGAATTCCAACTTGAATCCTCTATACTGATTACTCCGCTGAGATCACCGTCGTATAGAAGGAGATTTATAGTTTTTGCTTTTGCAGAAGACATTTGAATACCCTCCCAGATTTTGATGATTCCATCATATATGTTTCAGGAGAGTTGATCAAGGCTTTTAAAATGAGCTAGGTCAAATCTTTTCTTAACCAATAATAAGCATCCGAACAATACGATTACTTTATTTGCAAATTATCGGGAATCAATTCCCCAAAAGCTGGTTTAAAGTCATTACTATATCGTGGTTAAACTAATCCATAGCTTTGCTAGCATTCAATTTTCACTTAGTGGAAGATGATCAGGCAAATATCCAATAATTACCCTCTGGTCTTCATCATCCCAAAAATAATATATACGAAATCGTTCACGCGGATCTGATGAATTCATAGATTTTCCACCTTTAATGTGCATGTCTAATCTTCGGCGTGCACCATTGTAATCCACTTTATATGCCTCTGATTGCCTCCCAGAAGAAGCCTCGCTACCTGTCAATGAGTTCTCAATACCAAGAGACGCCATTGTTGTTTCATATATCTTCCTGTCAAGCCTGCCTGTCTTCATTTCATAATAGTTTTTTCCAAGAAATTCAATTGCTTTACACAAAAGTTCAATATCTTGATATTCGGGCTTGTTTTTTAGACATTTTACTGCTTTTTTATGCAACTCCAGCCTACCTGCAAATTGCTCGGTGACCCATTCTTGAATATCATCATATGTTTTTGGATATTCGATAGGAAGAGAATTTCTAAATTGCTTAAGCTGTGTTTCCAAATCAATTATTCGCTGTTGGTTCAGTATGTTTTCAACATTTCTTTTTCTGAGTTTTTCTCTAAGTTCTTCATTTTCTGCATCATACATATCAATAAATGATTTGCTTTCATCAATTTCTTTTTTGTATTGTTGTATTTGTATATGTAAAGCATCAATATCTTTTATTGCTTCACTGTCAGCCTCCTTTATTATCTGATTATAGAACTTTACTTCATTCTCCTCCCACTTAAACTTCCGATACATGTTATCACGTTTAATTACTTGGGCTAACATATGTCGAAAAGCATGTCCTGCTATCAATTCCCTTCCATCCTCATTTATATAATTCTTGAGCAAAATATTTTTAGGAAGAGCAATCGGATGGTCGAAAATAGCCATTTCCTCTTCGCTATCAATATCGAATCCGGGATTGTACGTTCTCACTGCACCATTTGACACTCCCCATTTCTTTGACATCATATTTACCCATTTCTCTTGATATTGTTCTGGGAGATAATACACGTGCGCTATTTGTTTTAGGGACAAGGCAAGTTTTGTCCCATCTATGTGATACCCCTCTTCTGAGGATTGCAAGAATCTAATATCTTCATTTTGACTCTGGTCCTCAGAAACCACAATGACCGGAAACACTCTGTCCTTATCATTAATTATCAAAAACAATTTTTCGACATCCTCGTCAGTATTGATACTATGTAATTCATCTAGCGATTCTCCCGCATCACACAAGTTACACCTTGCTGAAATTGTGTTAATGAACCTTGGAGGATTACATAGGTGATAATCTCTATCCCTGTCCTCAGATGTATATGATGTCCTTGATGCCAGAAAAAGCCTCTTCTGTCTAATAAAAGCAGAAGCTTCTACTGTCCAAATTCGGCTTGCTACCTTCTCGTCCGTATGAGTTATTTTCATGCAATAAAATTTATTGTCATAGTCATGGTGAATATCTATGCTGCGTGATACTCCAGACCAACTCCATGATTTTGGATTCCTTGGAATCCGCTCGTCATCAAATTTGGAAAGGATCCACGAATGAATTACTTTATTAACATAGTTAAATGTATTATTAACAGTATATCCTATGCTGGGAATTACCTCATAAAACCCTTGGTAAGATGTATTAATAAAGTTTCTATTTAATGCAATCATCCTTTCTCCTTCCAGCGGATTATAATCCCCTCATATTAAAACAACATTTCACCGTCTATTGTCAGCTTTCCATTTTGGATGATAATAATCCAAGCTAATTGTCATATCTTACTCATTTTCATATATAAAAGTCCCGTTATCAAAGATCTTTTTTTGCGCCCCTGACAGCAAGAACTTCATATCTTGGGTTATGGTAAAAGTGCCTTCCCAAATTTCTTTAGGAAGATCCTCTCGGGTTATTTTTTTCGACCAATCCTTCTGTCCTAATCTTGAAAAATAAATGCCTGAGTAAATGGGTTCTCCGTAAATATCATATTCAATATAATCATCTGCACGAGGAATACCAAAATCATTGGGGTTGCTAACATCTCCAAAATAGAAAATTGGCCTTGTATGTTTTGATACATCATATGCTTTCTGGTTTATATAATCACACAATTGGTAAAAATCATCGTGTTCGTCAACGTTAATGAGTCCAAGCTCTTGTTTGTTCGCTGCAGAAATATTGTATGCACCTAAAAGCAAATAAAACACTACATGAGCGCTATTCCGAGCTGACTCTACCTTTTTCCATTTACTCAAATTTTCTTTATGGAAATATTCGTTTCTTAAGCCAACAATTCCATCAAAGGTGTTGATTATAAACTTATAGGTTTCCTCGTCAATACCAGGATTCAGCAAATCATAATTCCTTTGGATATGGATTTTTGCTCGATCATTATTGTATCCAAAAAAGCCTGTTAATGAACTTAATGTCAAACTCTTTTTGCGATTATTATCATTTACCAATGCATCTGTCAGAGGAGCATAACCACGTTTATCTGCATATGGATCATTTTTTCCAGCGTATATTTCACGTATTACGCTATCTTTTTCATTGGTATGTAACGTAATATATCGGAATAATATTTGTTCAATTGCTTTAAAATACCCCATTGCAATAGGTGTCAAATCCACATTTCCTACATTAGACAAAGAGGCGTACAGCCACTCGGCGGTCATATAACTTTGAGCAAAGTCACTATCACCAAGAAGTACTTCATAATTCTTCTGAACAAAAAAATGCTCATCAATTATCTGCCTTTGCTTCTCACTAAGATCACTCAGCAACTCGCTTATCTGAGTGTTCAAATTGATAAGATCATCGCGCATATTCTTTCTAAAGTTATGCAGGGTGTTTGGTTTAATCGTTCTTATTAGTTTAAATCCAAAATACTCACTGACTTTCTTTGTGAATTCATCTGCATATTTTCTGAACTGAAGATACTCTTCCTCTCCGAAAAAGATACTAAAAAACTGTTTTAATGAAAATAGACCTGTCCCCCGCGTTGGGTCATTTTCATTGTCGTTATGATCTATTCTTTCAGAAAAAGCGTCTTTTTCTACATATGAAAAATAGCAATACTTTTCCAACTTCACAGCTTTTAACAGTCCATCAATTGTCTTTGACGGAATGTTGTTTAATATGCCATATTTTTTAAATACAAAAAGCACTTCCTGTTTCTGATCTTTACGACTAAATGCAAGAACATTTTTCTCATCATGCTGGTCAAAATAATCTATAAAATGTCTGTCCTCTCCTGCATAATATGAATAAGCGGTAGAACATCGGAGATCATAATACTGAACAGGAATCTCATATGCGCTAAGCAACTCCACAACTACTTGGGCAAGCATCTCATAGATGTATTCATTACACCTTTCCATGATTGATTTATATTGCCTCTGATCTTGACCCTCAACATCAATCAGTGAACTAATGCCGATCTTCTCATAGTTTTGATTTCCGACCCAGAGATTGCGAAGATGCTTGATTTTATTAAGATAGTATTCCATCATCACTTTTTCATAAACCTGCTTTGACTCCATGACATCCTCCTTCATCTATAGTTTTCATACGCCTTACGGTGAAAGTCCGACATTCTCTGTCGAAGAGTCGCCGGTGATATTACTTCAACGTCATCAAACCCAAAACGTCTAAAGTAAAAGAAAATCTGGTCCTTCGATCCTTTAAAATAGTAATAATAACCGTCCTGTTTTTCTTCTATCCTGTCAACCAGTGGTCTTCCATAATATATTCGGCTGAAGTTTTTTCTCCCTGATTCAGTAAGTCTTACACATGATACCTCATTATCATTAATGATATACTGAGGCCCATACTGAAGCATTCGGTTCAAATAATCCTGAATTCCATTATCAATCTGATTTGATACTCTGCTGTAATTCATTCTTGTAATCCGGTTCAATCTGAAAACCTTTGCTTCCTGTCTTCGTGTTTCAGAATTGCACTCGGCACAAAGTAGATAGTTAAACATCTCTTCATGCCCAGTGGCAAGTTGGTACGGTATCACTGTATGTATTGCTTTCGGATTCCATATTGTTGAAAAGGTCAAAGGTTTAGCTTCTCGACATGCATCCTGTAATAACAAATAATTTTTTTGGAAGATTATCCGCTCCCTTTCGCTAAATGGTTTCTCGCAATAGCTCATCAACATCCGGCAAAAGTACTGCGAAATAAAATCATTACCCACCAAGTCATTCATTATGTTAAGAATTAATCCTTCAGTATCTCTTGTCGGTTTTAGAGATAGTTTCAACGGGTTCTTCCCTTTTCTAGACGGAACTTCGGGAAGCACAACCTTTTTCAAAATCTTATCTGCTATTTCATAGCTTCTCGTACTCCCAATCCCACTCTCAATTAACTGAGTTGCTATCTTTTCATATTTCTGTTGGCATTCAGTAACGTATGAATTATAGTACCCCAGTATTAGCATACTAAGGAACCGATTGCGATTTATTGTTCTCCCGTCTTTCTTCATCACTTCAAATAAATCCGCATCTCTATTAAGTATGGCTCCTACATTTTCAGGTACATATATATTTATCTTCTCAAGATTGCCCATGGAACATCCTCATATTCTCAAAACCCCTTTTAGGGGTCGTGTATTTAATCTATAAACCCAGAAATATCATATATTATTTATCATAGATGGGGTCGTGAATCGTGTCAACATACACATATCTTTTTGACCTAAACCCGTTTATTATTATTACAGTTCTTTTAAATAACTTCACAAAAGGAGATCCACCATGAAAAATACCTTTTTTGAACTTGCCAAAAACCTCCCAGTCCTGCTCCAGAACACCCATCTTAACATCAGCCTTCAGGGTTGGCCTGCTGCAGTAGCTGTTGTAGTCGTCAGCCTCGCTGGTCTTACTGCCTATTCCTTAACGGTACTAAACCCTGAAACCGTAGAAGCACCACCGGAACCACAGTATTCTCACATGGCAGCATAAACAATCAAAAAAAGACGAATTCTACACTATTTTAATATAGAATTCGTCTTTCTCTTTTTGATTGTTAATCACCCCAGAATTAGTTTAAAATGCAAAGCATATTATATTGTTGGCCTCAAACTGCATTAGGCATTTCTAATTTGCTAATTCGAACTATTATTATAAAAATAGAAGCATATCAGCTAGAAGGTTATCTAAACCTCCCCTAGTAAGTATGCTACTCTATACTTAATTATGTACATCCGAATCGGTTTCAGATAATCGTTTTTCTGTCAGTCTCATCTGATATTTTCTAAGCCTTTCTAGAACAGAACTTCTGCTCCACAATGGTAGTGGGCCCTTCCTTTTTGATTTTCCCTTCCTTCTTGAAGTTTTCTTTTTTGTTCTCACGATTTGTTGATCTGCCACCCAACTTTTTTTCTCTTCATTTTTCATACTCGAGTCGTTGTTGTTCCCAGCTGGATCCGCAGGCACAAGAACAGTTGCAGTTTCGGTGAAGGGACTATCTTCGCTATGTATTGCTACCTTGCTTTCCGTATCGTCCTGTGCGTTCTCAGTGTGTATATACTCTCGAATCTGGTCAATGACTTCCTGTGAGAAGCCGGTAAAGGTGTCCTCTGCAGCCGGATGTCCGTCGCTGTCCAGGACGGCAAGTGCCGCTTTGGATCCAAACTGCTGACTCTGCATCAGAAGAAACCGATGCCCGTCCACCCAGTATTCCTCTCTGGCCGTCCACGTTCCGGGTCTTCCTTCGATCGTGTAGTCGGTCGTCCCAAGTGATAGGACCGGAGCAGATGCATGTACATGGAAGAACCCGGGCAGGGAAACGAGGCGCTGCGAATCCACGTAATAGGCTGTTGTGATCCCATTTCTCGTTAAGGCAAGTACATCACTCACCTCCAGTGCTTTTCCTGTGATCCCTACAGGCAGTTCTTTTTCGAGCTGCCTGCGGAGATCTGCAGG
>AUXO018606844.1_pt1 | contig 10072 bp, 5 predicted proteins | sample 768731 | NCBI WGS metagenome assembly AUXO01 (sample SAMN02715735, study PRJNA202380) | gut metagenome | biome: sheep rumen | host: Ovis aries | place: New Zealand: Palmerston North | reverse complement strand
AATAGGTGCGGGGGAAGGCGGTTCTTTTATTTTATATAATCTTATTACGAAATAATATTGTTTGGTACCTAGTTTTGAAGTGCTTTGAAAAACAAGAAAAAGCAAATTCTTCTAATACTGTTTTCAATATACCTGCTATATTTTATCTCAATAATATTTTTTCATTTAAATCCCTTAAAGTATGAATGTTTACTTTAACATTAAATACTTTTTTACTGATTATATAATCTTCAACAATAAACATGTCTTTTATTTTCCATTTCCCTTTAGGCAAATTATATTCTTCAATAACATCACTTAGGTGTTCTTCAATCCATTTCACTCTTTTCTTATGCTTATTGTAAAAACATTTTGGATTGCTTTGATCAAACATTTTTTTATATTCATTTTGAATTTCATAATAATTTTTTGACATATTAAAGTTTTTTGTTTCTACTACTCCAATTATTTTTTTCTTAGTCGAAATATACAAAACATCAATATCACCTAATGTATTATTGCTTTCATCGGAAATATATTTTTTATTAATCTTTTTTATATTTTTTTTCACAATCAAAGAATCTATGCTTAAAATAAAATGATATACTTGCTCATTAAACTGTTTTCCCTTTATAGTATTTCTAATTGATTCATAATCTTTCATTGTTTTCGAATTTGATTTAAGTCTACCATCATTTATTAAATCTAACAAAAAATGTACAGAATTAATCAATGTTCTATATCCAATAATATACTCATCAGCCAACTTTATTAATGGCTTTCTCGTTAAAGAAAGTCTTCGATTAAACCTCCATGGATATACTTCTTCTGCATCATATGGTAATGGCGGTTTTAGAAAATTATCTCTAGATTCTAAAGACAATGAATCCATTATTTTTATTATTACCTCTTTAGAAATATCTTTTTGAGTATTATTTAATACATCATCACTTTTTATTTTAATTAAATTGTCATAATTTTTTCCAAAAAGTTCAAGTATAGTAACTGTAACTTCTGTATAATCATCGTAAGAATAACCAAACTCTTCATTAAAGGCTACTTCGAAAGCATCATTTTTTTCTTCTATTTTTTGCAAAAAAACTCTAAGGCGCTTTGACTTTTCTAAACCTACTACACTATTTTTTGCTATCATTGTTTTTTTCATTAATAAATTTATTCTATTCGATGAAGTTTTATCAAATCCGATTCTATTTGATTCGAGTAATGTGATATCAGAACTAATCATATTATAGTGTAGTAAATCTCCAGCATATGCCCACTCAATTATCTGTGAAGAAATAACAATATCTTTATTTATATCATAAAAAGATACTTTTTTAATGCCACATTCTTTAAAAGAACTAATCAATTCAATTAAAAATCTTAAAGCGACTGATAGTTTAGTCATTTCATTAATATTATTTTCAATTTCTTTTTTGCGATCTGGATAGCATGTAACATCATATGCATAATTATTTTGTCTAATAAGCATGTTCCCTAAATTATTCTCATAAACCTCATATAGATAACATAATAAATCTTGTTTAGAGTATTCTTTTAGATCATTAAACAATCTTTCATATAAATAATCAACAACATAAACCAATACTTTATCATCATCTATAACACCATAATTATAGTTTTTAATATTTTTTAAATATAATCCAATATCATCTAAAATTATATTCTCATATGCTTTTGATACTTGATGTTGCTCTTTATTATTTGATGGAATCATATATGCCCCATAAATCGAATCAATACTTATTGTTTTTTTTCTATATGGATTATGAAATATTTGCTCAAATTTTGTTTCTTCATATTCTGTATAATAATTATCTTTCATTATTTCAATTAGATACTTAATAAATCTTTTTTCTTTATCATTGCTATCAGAATTAAAATAATTGCAAAATTTTTCAGTAACATATATTTTTATCATATTATGATCTATTTCATATTCCATTATTGAAGATATATCATCATTAATGTCCATTTGTCTGATTCCATCTTTTAATTTTTCATCAATTATTAATTTAATAGTAATATTGTAATTATCATTCTGAAATGGCATTAATTCTGATAACCAATATGATATCAAATCAGATATCCATTGAAATAAATTGTATTCCTCAATTGTGGTTCCATCGTTTATAATCCAAATTGTAGATTCTTTATCTATAACAACTTTATTTAATATTTTTTCAAAAAATAATTGTGGTGCAAAATATATAGAATTCTCTATTTTTATCACTTCAATTAAAGTGTTTTCTTTATAAAAACTGCATAATTTTTTTGATTCACGCAAATATGATTTTAAAATATAATCACTACTATATTCACCGATGATACTAAGATATACTTCTTTAACATCTACATCATCGCTTGAATAAAAAGAATTATCTTTAAGTGTAAATAATGCTATCATGTTTAATTCACTAAATAAATTTTTACGATATTCTTTTAAGCGCTTTCTTGTATCAATATACTCCTGAAGAAAATATTTATTGTTTTCTTCATTTATAGAAATTGAATATAATTCATATAATGATAATATTAGAATATTATTTGGATCACAATCCTTTAGTGAATACATAAAAGTTCTTCCAAGTGTATATGGTGAAACAATAATAAATATATTTTTTTCGTCAATCCCCTTTGAAACCATGCATTCAGTTATATATGTAATCCTTTTAAATATAAAGTCATCATCTCGATCAAAAAGAACATCATTATCCTCTTTATCAAAGTCATCTCCAATATCGAATAACTGAATACTAATTATAATTCGATCATTACCAAGCAGAAATATATTTTCTTCGTAATCTCTCGATTTAATCATCTCTATATTATCTGGGACTAATTCTTGACACCCAATCATAAAAAACCTTTTTCTGAGTTCAAAAGAATTAATGCTATTATACTCATCAATAATACTTAAACTATCTATTGAAATACTATCACTAATTATCGTTTTAAAAATCAGTGGTAGTATACACGTTACATCGATTAACAAATAATTGTCTTTATGTTTTATAAATGGTTTAAAAATGTACTCTGGATTACCTTCGTTTAAAATATCTTTCTGATCTAAAAGACCAAATTCCATAACATAATTATTTACTTTATCTCCAAAAATAGTAATAATGTCATCAGAACTAATAACTAGTTTTTCTTTATAGTTATCTAATGTATTTTTATCAGGAATAAAAATAGCATCTTCAACAGAATAGAATTTTAATTCTTTAAAATCTATATTTATTTCTTTTCTAATTCTATCAGATATATTTAGTAAGCCATCTATTATTCTTTTTAAACTATAATACGTTTCATCATTAATTTTTTTCCTATTGATCTCGATTGTTTTTAGCAAATTATTTAAATATATAGGTGATAAAGAATTGTTTCCCATAAAAACATATGGATTATTGTAATACAATACTGGTAATATGAATGGAAATTCAGGTGGATCTACCATTGATCTAACCGAAGATTTTTCAAACTCTTTAACTATTTTTTTAAATGTTGTAATACTCATTTTAATATCTAATTTAGTTTTTTCAATTGGTAAAGTTAAAGCTGCATTTATCATTGCCTGAAATATAATTGCTTTCGATTGATTTTGTGGAATTAACATTAATGCAGACACATTTTCTATAAAATCAATTGTATTATATTTCGCAATTGCTTCAATAATTTTATCTATTTCAGATTCAGTTTTCTTTTTTAATCTATTTAATTCTTTATCAAACATATATAAAAACGATCCTTTCTACAATAGAAAGAGATATCATAATAATGATATCTCAACTGTAAATATTATATCATATATATATTTAGTTTTCATTTTAGTTTAGAACTATTTTTTATTACATAGTAAAGTATTAGATATTACTAATAATATATATAACGCTTCTAAGACCGTATCTAAATTTAATTTGTCATATATTTCATCGTTATAGTGTGTGAAGTCATTTCTTGTATTTTTGCTTATATTACCAGTTCTTTTACCTAATATGTATTGTATACATTGGCAATTTCCTTGACCTAATTCTTTTTGTAATGTTGGTTGTTCAAGTAATGATGTTAGTGATACTGAATCAAATGGTATGTACGCTTGTTCTTTATTTATTTCTCTATAAATAACCCTTAAAGTTTTTTCTATTATCCCGCATAACTGTACTTCTAAACCATAAATTATGCGTTTTGTTTTAATGTCATTTTTTGCTTTATAGGCTTCATTTAATTCTTTTATTGCATCAAAAATCATATTAATATCTAATTCAAATTTTTCTCTGTCAAAATAAATGCTTTCATCTTTGAAATAATTATCTAATCCCATCATAATATATGCTAATAAGTCATTCAATCTTGAATTATCAGATATCATATAATTTAAAATGTGCTTACCATGCAACAAAGCTATAGATAAAGTGTTTATAGTTGTGTATGTGAAAGTATCGTCTGTTTCTATATTTGAAGTCACACAGTCAACAATTCCTTTTTTCCCCGTTTTTTCCATTATAGATTCAAATATGCTAATTAGTTTTTTTCCTTTTTTTGTATGTGTCATTGATAGAGATTTTATATACCATTCAGTTTCTTTTTTTTCCATTATTTCAATAATTGGTTTTATATCGATAGAAAATACTTGCTCATGTCCTTTTTCAAGCATATATTCATCCATAATTTTTTCTTGTTTTTTAAATTCAATTTCAAATTCACAACAACTTGGATGCTTTAATTGAGATAATATCTTTATAAAATCGCTCAACTTAAAACGCTTGTTCATAATATCATCAATTGATGCATTAAATGTTTCTTCTTTATATATTTTAACAAGCATATTTACTTTTTCATCATATTTGGATTCACTTTTCTTCTTTAAATGTAATAATACATTTTTAATTTCTTCAAGTCTAAATGAAGAGTCTTTTTTTAATTTTTCAGCTGTTAAAAGCAAATCATAATAGTATAATTCATCTGAATTATCAAACATTTTTTTGAAGGAGTCAAAGTGATCATAAACTATATAAGAATAATTTTTAATAATATATTCAATTGCTTTTTTATTATCACTACAGTATTTGCACATATATTCAATTGTATATTCTATAACATCATGCTTTATGTATAATCCTTCATACTCATTAGATAGAACTTTCTTATAATTACCTATTATAAACTTTGCTAAATCTCCTTCATTATATTGTGTAAATAAACTTTCTATTTTTGTAATAAATTTTTCTATTTTTTCTATTAAATCATCTCTTATAATATCTAACATTTCTCTGTATTCTTTTAGACAACGAATATATAAATAATTAATATAATCATCTGATGTTTTTATTATAGGCTTGATAGAATCAATTAATTCATTATATAAGTCATAATTATCTACAATATTTTTAATTTCGAAACCAGATGCCATATCATCTTTTCCATAATATCTTATTTGAGAAGTTATATTTCTATTCTTTAGTTCTTTGATAATATTTGACATTTTCCTCACCTCACAACTATTGTATTATTATATATCTAGTTTTTCTATACTTATTTTGTTACATTTTTTATTACTTTTTAAGTATTTGTTCAGATTTGTATCATTTTTATCGTATATAGATTTTAAATGTTCTTGTGCTAGCGAAAGATAAATGCTTTCTATGGTTTCTCTCCTTTCTTCAAATAATAATTGATTATTTTTTACATATCTTTCTGATATTTTTTTAAAATCTTGAGTTGATATTACTTTTGCAGTTACAAAAAAATCAACATTTGTATTGTATTTTTCACAAATATCTATTATTTCTTGAAATGTTGGCTGTATAGTTCCATTTTCAATTCTTGATATTCTAACTCTATATGTATTCAACTTTTCTGCAAACTCTTCTTGACTTAATCCATATCTATTTCTTATTTCTTTTACTCTATCTCCAATTGAATCCATAATTACCTCTATATCAATTCTAAATATTTATTTAATATTTCAATTTCTAGTTCAGTAACTAATTTAACAAAATCAGTATAATCTCCTGTTGTATGAGCTTTATCTAATGCCTCATAATATTCTAATCTCTTTGCTTTTTTTACAATTACAGGAACATATCCACTATTCATTAAAGATAAATTCATAACTAATCTAGAAACTCTTCCATTTCCATCTACAAATGGATGTATTTTAACTAATTCTCCATGGATTAAAGCTGCTTTTATAATTGGATGATATTTATTCCAATCTTTATAGCTTATAATTAATTTTTCCATTAATTCAGGAATTATTAAATAATCAGGTGGAATATGTTTAGCACCCATTATTCTTACATTTTCATCTCTATATTTACCTGCATTTTTATCATCTATTTCTTTTAATACTAGTTGATGAATATTCTTAATATTCCATTCTGTCATAGGATCTCTATCTTTAACAAGATCATCTAAGAATAAAATTGCTTGTTCATGATTAATAACTTCCAAATGTTCTTTTAATGTTTTTCCACCAACAGTAATACCTTCTAAAACAACTTGTGTTTCTCTTAAAGTTAATGTATTACCTTCTATACCATTACTATTATAAGTCCATTCTAAGTTAAATGATTCTTTTATAGATTTTAAAGTTTCTTTTGGCATAGGTCTTTTTGATTTTAATTTTTCATTTAATTCATCCACTTCATTAAAATAGTTTTCTGGTAAATCAAATTTGAATTCAGTATTATCTAATTTAATACTTCTCTTATCTGCTGGTTTATTAGCAATAATTGGAATATTCCAATTATTGCCAACTTTAACTGCTCCTTCAATTCTTCCGTCTTGTAATAATTGTCTTATTCTTCGTTCGCTAATACCCCATTTTTTTACAGCTTCATTAGTAGTCATAAATTCCATAGTTATCACCTCTATGTATATTATACCGTTATCGGTAGTATTTGTCAATGACAATTATACCGTTATCGGTATAGTATATTTTGCTAATATAAAAGTATATGTAATTATTTTAACTACATATACTTCCTAAAAATAATAATTACTTATTTAATAATATGTGTAAATATTATTATCATTTTTAAATATTAGATAATTACCATTAAAGTACTCTATATCTTTATAATGTTTACTAACATCTTCTATTTTTACTATTCCCTCATTGCATTCTATGTCTTCATACTTTTCACATTCTTCTTTGTTAGTAGCACCAATCTTATAGAATCCTTTATCAGTTTTGAATATTTTTCCTTCTAATCCAATAACATTTTCATCAGTAAATTGATGAAGTAAAACTGGATTTTCATATACAGTACTGCTATCTTTCCAATATAATAATCTTTTATATATATCATTGTTTTCAGCATAATAATTATAGAATGCTGATCCTGCGTTTTCAATATGTTCATTAGCATAGGTTGTATAACTTTGTGGATGACTTAGTATATAATTTGTTGTATCTGCAAAATGATATTTATCCCATTCCTTGAAATTCAGCAATGATTTTTCATAATAATAAAAATTATTATTATTATCAACCATTAATGACAAATCTCTATCATTTGGAAACATATTAAAATAATTAAAACTTGTATCAGCGTTTATTTGTTTACATATTTGCTCATTACTATATTTTTTATTTAAAGTAAATTCATATAGTTTACCATCTTTTGTAATAAACAATTTTGGTTGAATATCCATCATTCCATTATCTTTTATTGTTTTTATTTCTGTTATAGGCACATCACAATTCCATTCGTATTTTTGGTATTTAGATTTATATTTATTATTTTTTTCATCTTTAGATTCAAGATATTTTACATAATAATTTCTTCCAGAAACGAATCCATGAATCTTATTTGATGTTTCTATTTCAATCCAAATATCATTAGATTCATCTTTAGATATAATTGTATATATTTCTCCTTTATTCACTTTACCAATTATATCAGATTTAGTACTTTTTTCCTTTCTTATATTAATGTAATCTGTAATTATTTCTATTTGAGAAACATTTTCATTTCTTTTGTTACTTTGTTTTGAAGTATTTTTAATATCACATGCTGTTAATCCGCATAGTATTATTATTGTTATTATTGATATTATCAATCTATTCTTCATAATTAATAAGTCACCTCTTATTAAAATTATATCATATTTTATTTATTTCGAAATCAATGCACTTTTGTCTAATTTTGTCGAATCAAATAATCATAAGATATAAATGTTGTACAAATATCCACATAGATTATGTAAAAAAGCAAGTAATTATTTAAGATATGTAATTCTACTTAAACATCTTTCTTACAATAGTAATCCCATTTAAAGCCAACACAAGTTTTTGTTTTTCCTTGAATGCAATGAGTCAAACTACTTGTATCTTTTAAATTATATTTTTTTGCAGCATCTGTTAAAGATTCAAATATTTCACCAGTATCTAGATTAATTATTTTTTTAGATACTTTTCTTGCTATATTTTTCTTGGCGCAAGCAGGGCATCCACATTTTCCAATAGTTCTATGATAAACTGAGGTTTGCCATTCATATCCACACTTTTTGCATTTCCACCAAATTTGTTTTGTAGATCCAAAAGAAATATTTTCAGGTAATAATTTCCCATTTTTTTCTGAATGCCATTCTATCAATAATTCCGGATTTTTTGTAACCAAATCATTTATTCCTGATTTGACTTTATAATTATGACAAATCGGACAATTCCTTAGACCGTTACATCTTGTAAAAATTGTTGCTTGCCATTCATAACCGCAATTATGGCATTTCCATGATGCTTTGTATTCTGATGCTTTTCCTAAACTTGATGGATTAACATCATTTTTTTCATAATCCCAATCTTTTAAAATATTTGGAAACAATGTACCAAAATCATTATATTTTTCTAAGATTCTTCTGCTATTACAGTATGGGCAATCATTTTCGTTATCTTTTTTAGCAATTTCTTTTCTATAGGAATGTCCATTAGGGCATATCCACCATACTTTTTTCCATGAATTATATAAAATAGAATTTGGTTTTATTTTAGAATTTTTCTGATAATTCCAATATTTAAGAAGCTGAGGTTTTTTAAAAGCAAAATCATTAAAACCTTCTAGAACTTGTATATTTGAACAATATGGGCAGCCTACTACTTTTTGATTTTTCAATCTATCACATATTCTAGTTTTCCATTCATGTCCTTTTTTACATTTCCACCATACAACCTTACCGCTTTTAGGTAAATAATTTTTAGGATCTATATTATTATTTTTTTCATAGTTCCATTCTGAAGCAATGTCAGGATATAAATTGAATAAACTATTATCTAATGCCATTCTATTCATCATATTCTCAATATTAATATAATCCTTAGATAAATTTACATCACATGAATTCTTTACATTTAATTGATCAATAATTAATTTTATTAGTTCTTCTAACCTTTTTGATCTATCTGGATAATACTTAAACACGTTACCTTGTATTGATGTAATAAATTTACTATTATTTGTTTCTTTAATTCTATAAAAAACAAATCCTTTATTTACTGCATATTTTTCTTTTTTTAAATCATATTTGTTCTTTTTTTCATTATTATGATAATAAATACCATCATATTCTATTAATGTATTTATATCTTGAATAAAAATATCATATTCATATTTTTCATCTAATATAAATCTATTATCTACATTTTTAAATATATTAGTTAAATAATAATATATTGCCTGTTCTGGAAATGATGTATGCAGTCCACTTGAACATATTGGACAATTGGTTCCATGTGCTCTAGAGCTTATTGTTGCTTTCCATTCATGTCCTTTTTTACATTTCCACCATACTTTTTTATTTGAACCAATAGTATAATTATCAGGTGACATATTAACATTTTTTTCATAATTCCACTCAGAAGCAACCTTAGGATTCAATGTTTTTAAATCATTTCTTCCTTTTACTAATCTATTTAATGAATCAATTTCTTGTGTACACATTGGACAATATTTAAAACTAGCTATCTTAACTCTGTTATAAATTACTGCTTCCCATTCATATCCACATTTTTTACATTTCCACCATACTTTTATATTTTTTAAATAATAGATTTGAGATGGATTTATTT
>AUXO012083124.1_pt1 | contig 10072 bp, 5 predicted proteins | sample 768731 | NCBI WGS metagenome assembly AUXO01 (sample SAMN02715735, study PRJNA202380) | gut metagenome | biome: sheep rumen | host: Ovis aries | place: New Zealand: Palmerston North | reverse complement strand
TACCCCGAATGGGCACAACCACTTGAACTTAAATGGTCAACATATACTGTGGGCTATGGAAAACTTACACGAATCAGCATCTCTAACCCAGTTCGCATATACGATGGAAAAGAAATTACAGAAGAAAAAAGTTTTGCAATCTACCGTGGAAAAGATGGATATGCTCTGCTTGTACTTCCCAACAAAACATATCGGATTATCGATGGACAATACGAACAATGTATTTTTGATGCAGAAGACAAGACAACAGGCTTTGTCGAAAAGGCAGACTTTCCTCTAGCTGCTACGAACTGCGGAATAATTAGTAACCTTAAAGCATCAAGTAGTCTTTCTGACAAAAATCACACATACTCTGCAGACAACATGATTGGTGTTTATTCACCCCGAGACGATTCTAACAGGTGGCTTAAAAACAACATTCCCTGGGTAGAAGGAAAAGATGACGACGGCATCGGAGAAACAATTGACTTTGATCTTAGCCCAACAAGCGATCATCGAATGGTTGCAGTAAACCTCACTATTTTAAACGGATATGTTGACCCGCTAAAGCCTCATCTCTTTTACGAAAACAACCGAGTAAAGACAATGCTCGTTACTACAAACGAAGGAGAATCAGTAACCATTCACTTTAATGATGTAGTAGAGTTTACAACAATACAACTTCCGGTAACCACAACCCATGTGACCCTTACCATACAAGAAGTATATAAAGGCTCAAAGTACAGCGACACTTGCATTAGCGCACTAGACGCAAACCACCAACTGTGGGATAAATAGAAGCATCGTGTGCCTTGTACCATTTTGATTTTTGTGGTATAATAAAAATATGGCAGGAAAACCAAAAACAGAATTTGCACTTAACCAAAAAATTGTTTACCCCAGTCAGGGCGTAGGCAAAATTACCGAAATTTTCAAAAGAGACTTTCAAGGCCAGCAAGTATACTACTACAAAATCTATGTAGAAGTGTCAGACATGACCGTTATGGTTCCCGTTACCAAAGCCACAGAACTGGGCATACGGTCCATTGTGTCTGCATCACAGGCTCAGAAAGCACTCAACATGATTGGCGAAGAATTTGAACCGCCTACATCAGACTGGAAATTACGCTACCAGATGAACCTTGATCTTTTGAAAAAGGGAACCATTCAAGACATAGCATCAATTGTCCGCTGTTTGTATCACCGCTCAAAAGTAAAGGAACTTCCTATACTTGAACGCAAACTGTACGACAGCGCAAAAAAACTCCTTGAAGACGAAATTGCCGAAGCTATGGGCAAACCCGTCAAAGAAGTTGAAGCTCTCTTACATGCAAAACTTGAACCTCTGGGTGCTCGTGCCGAAAAGAAAAATCTTCTTGTTGATGATGACGATGATGAAGATGATGAATTCGGAGATCTTGATGAAGACAAGAATTCACGTGGTCGCGATGATGACGACGATGATGATGGAGATTTAGATGACGAAGACGACGAGTAATGCGTCTTCCTCTATTCCGCTTTTTTTAGTTATCATGGCAGCAGGCTCTTCGTCACGAATGGGTGGCGTAAAAAAAGAGTTGCTGCCACTTGGTAACTCCACAGTACTTGCCAAAGCAACACTTCCCTTTTTACAAACAGCTTCATTTTCAGCAGTAGCAGTTACTGTTCCCCAAGGACAAGATGCAATCATCAAAGAATGTCTTTTGCGTGATCGTGAACTTGCACAACTGCTTACACAAAAAAACACAAAGCTCATAACAGTTACTGGAGGCGAAACTCGCAGTCAGTCGGTAAACAATGCACTACAAGCGCTAAACAAAACATTTTCACCTAATGAAAAAGCAATTGTTGCTATACATGACGGAGCACGACCTTACATAAGTCAAGAAGTTATAGAGCGTGTTCTTGAATGTTCGGTGGAACACAAAGCTGCAGTTCCTTTTGTTGCAGCAGTAGATACCTTTAAGCAAAAAGACAATGCACAAACTATAGCTCAACACATTAAGCGCGAAAGTCTTGCCGCAGTGCAAACACCGCAAGCTTTTTTATTTAAACCGCTTCTTGCTTGTCATCAAGAGGCACAAAAACAAAATCTTTCCGTAACAGATGATACCGAAGTGTGGGACGCATTTCCCAACATAACAAATGGTGCTAAAGTTCATCTGGTAGAAGGCGATGTGAACAACAAAAAAATAACCTATCAATCAGACATAGAAAAAAAACTTACTATTCATACAGGCTTGGGCATAGATGTTCACCGTTTAGTAAGTGGAAGAAAATTGCTCTTGGGCGGAGTTGAACTAGACTTTGACAAAGGTGAAGACGGACACTCAGATGGAGATGTGCTTCTTCATGCTATTACCGACGCACTCTTAGGAGCAAGTGGCTTAGGCGATATAGGTTCATACTTTCCCCCAGAAGATGCAAAATGGAAAGACGCAAATTCAGCACAGCTTTTACAAACAGTTTGGAAAGACATTCAAAATAAGGGCTGGCAAATTGCAAATCTTGACTGCGTAGTTGAATTAGAAAAACCAAAATTTCTTCCACACAGGGAAAAAGTCTGCGCTTCGATTGCAAACATTCTAAACATTTCCAAAGAGAATGTATTCGTAAAAGCAAAAACAGGCGAAGGTTTAGAAAGTATTGGAACAGGCCAGGCTGTTAAAGCAACCTGCACCTGCCTTTTGTTTAGATCTTAGTCTGAACCCAACTCAAGAATTAAGTTAACTTCACCAACCGTTAATTTAAGACGGTCTGCTATTTCGTTAACACTCCAACCCTTACGCTTCAAATCTATAGCAGCTTCGCGTTTCTGAGGTGTTATGTCATCGCCTTTAGCAGGAGATTTCTTTGCAACATTTGCTTTAGAAATAGTCTGCAAAAGTTTTATTTGTTCATCAGCAGCAGCGGCAAGTTTTTGCAAACGAGATTCTGTATTCAAAATGCCCTTGCGAGATTCATTCATAGAATCAATCTGAGACTGAGTTTCGTCAACCAGTGCTTGCAAAGATGAAAGCTTATCTACGGTATCACTAATGCGTTCCGAATTTTTAAGAATAGCATCAATGTCACCCTGCACCGCTGCAATTTCACGAGGCATAGATTCTACTTGACGGTTACAGTCAGTAAGACGAGACTGAAGTGCTTCAACACGTTCGAATGTTTTGTCTACATCGGCAGCAACTCTGTCTATTGTTTCGCCCTTCTTTTCTATGCGGTCATAGCGACTCTGAATTCCTGCAAGTGTTTCTTGGAACATACGAACTGTCTGTTGCATATCAACAAGATTGTCACTTGTTTCGGTAAGGTCTTGAATTTTTGCATCCATTGACTGACTAAGCGCAATCAAGCGGCGGAACTGTTCTTCCATACCGTCAATGCGTCCTTTTTCAGTACCAAAGGCAGAGACTTTGCGCGAAACATCATCGTGCATTTTGTTAAGACCGTCCATGCGTTTGTTAAGATCGTCAATAACTCCACGGTAAGAAGCAACATCATTAATGCTTTCTTTAAGTTCTGCAATGGAAGCATCAAGTTGAGACTTAAGCATGTCTGCTTTGTCAAACACTTTCGACTGTTCAACAAAACGAGCAACACTCTTATTAATGTCGTCAATACGAAGTTGCAAATCGTTAGTATCGTTATCAAGCTTAGAAACAAACTTGTGGTGATTTGTCTTTTCTTGCTCAGAAATAGATTTAACTTCTTTACTCAAAGAACGAATTTCTTTGCTTGTTTCTTCAATCTGAGTTTCTACATCACGCTGAGTCTGAACACGCATATTGTCGTATTGCTTTTGCAAGTCAGTCAACACTTCTGTAGATTTAAGTTCGTATTCTTGCAGTGCAGATTTTACTGTTTGCTGCATTTGCATAATACTAGACGCAAGTCGTTCACGTTCTTCGCTTGTCTTTTCATCAAGTTCATTCAGTTTTTCGGAACTGTCATCAGAAAGTTTTTTGAGCTGTTCTTCAAAGTCTTTTGAACTTTCGTCAAACTGTTGACTCATGCGCTTTTTCCACAGGGTAACTTCCTGAAGAGCCGCATCGATTGTAGAAGTATTCGTTTCCTGTTTTTCGCGCAAAGATTCAGTAAAGACTTCAATCTCAGAAGCAATGTTCTTTTCGTTTTTAGCAAGTTGTTCACTCACTCGCTGATTGTAGGCATCTGTTGCTTCTTTAAGCAAAGCTTCTGCATGGTCACTGGTATCTTTCAAATCTGCGCGATACTGTTCCATAAAGTCATTAAGCAAAGTTTCTACGCTACCAATTTGAGAGCGAATTTCTGCTTGTTGAGCCTGAACTGTTTCTTGGAACTTAACCTGCTGTTCAACATTTTTACTCTGCATTTCTGCAAGGCGCTTTTTAAGATCTTCGCTGAACTTTGCTTCAAGTTTGCGTCTTTCCTGTTCGTATTCATCAGAGAACATTTCAATCTTGCTGTCAAAGCCATGCTTCCACTGACTAAGTTGATCATCAAGTGCATCTTCACGTTTTTTAAGATCACCAGCAAATGAATCTTCAAAGAGTTTAAGTTTGCTACTAACATTAGTGAATGACTTTGCTTTAAGTTCTTCAAGTCCCTTCTCCACTCCGTCAAGTTCAGACTGAAGTTTTGAAGTGTCCTGCATAAAGCTGTTTTCAAATTCACTTTGTTGCTTAGAAAGAGCTGCAGTAAAGTGTTCAAAATCGGTAAGCACTTTTTTCTGTGCCTGATCCATAAGTTTTCGAAGAGCAAGTTCAAGTTTATCGGCATCATTGCTAACTGCAGAAAGTTTACGGATTCTAGCTTCAAATTCTTTTTTGTATACAGAAAGTTGAGCATCAAGTCCTGAAAGAAATTTTGCCTGCTTGTTTTCGTAATCGGCAGAAACAGAACGCATTGCTTCTGCAAGTTCAGAATCGAACTGTCCCATCTGAGAACGAACCTGAGAACTAATATCTTCAAGTTGCTGAGAGTTTTGACGAACACGCTCTGCAACATCTTCAATCGACTGCTCACCTTCAAGACGAACCTGTGCATACTGAGTTTTAAGTTTGTCCATTGAATCAAGCATATCTTTTGTCTGCTGATCAACATCTGCTTTAATTGTGTTCATATGTTCTTGCACAGAAGTTTTAAACTTTTCTATATTTGCAGTACTCAGTGTCTGGAACTTTTCATAAGCAGCAGACTCTTTGAGTTCTGCATCTTCCATAGCTTTATCGAACAAACCGTTGTAACGACTTGCAAGCTGTTCTGCCTGAGAGTCAAGTTGAGCCTGTACTTGAGCAAGACGCTGAGTGTTATCGGTAGCTTCATTAGAAAGCTGATCGGTAATCTTTTGTATTTCTTTTTCGAAAGTAGAACGCATATCTTGAATCTTTGCGTTACTGTCATCAAGTTGTGTTGAAAGTTCTGCACTGGCGCGTGCAATCTGTTTGTCAAAGGCTTCACGTAAGTTTTCAACTTTGCGGTCAGTTTCATCGGCAACAGAGCCCAACTGTTCTGCTGTTTGGCGTACACGGTCAAGAGACTGATCAACAGAAGTTTCAACCTGTTCCAGTTTAACCAATGCTTCTGAATCAACTGCAGAAGTTTTGCGTGACAGTTCATCTTCAAGCATGGCGGCTCTTTCTTCAATTCGTTCTGAAATAGCATCAAGGCGCTGATGGATTTCTCGTTCTGCATCAGAATGACTGTCTGTAAATTCAGAGCTGAGCGACTGTGTAAGCGAACGAATCTGTTCTTGCATTCCGTTTGTAAAGTCTGAAAGTTCTGCAGTAAGTTCTGCATTGCGTCTTTGAATTTCTGCAGCAAGTGCTTTGACTTTTTCGTCCAAACTTTGAGACACTGCAGATGTAGTTGTTGCAACTTGCTGAGAAGACAGAGTGGTACTTTCTTTAACTTTTGTAGCAAGATCAGAAAGTGCTTTTCTCATGGCAACATCAAGATCACCGGTTTTTGTTTTGATTTCTGTAGAAAGTGTTTCGGTGCGTTTATGTAAATCTTCGGTAAGCGCAAGTGTTTTTGTTTTAATAGCTTCGTCCAACTGTTTTGAACGAGTACTAAATTCAGTATTAAGTGCGGTGGTGCGTTCTTTAAGTTGTGTATCCAGGTCGGTAATTTTCTTATCCAAATCTGCAGTAAGTGCCGAAGTACGTTCTGCTAAATTCTGTGTGAAAGTTCCAGTCTTTTTCTTAAACTCTGCTTCCAGTGCCTTACTCTGACTGTCAATACTTGCGTTAAAGGCAGCAGCCTGTTCTTGAATACTCTTTTGTGTTTCGCGGATTCTTCCGTCCATAAGAGCTGCCAGTTGTTTATTCTGTGCGGTAAGTTCTTTAAGTAAAGCATCTGTCTGAACTTTCGACCGAGCATCAAGTTGCTTAAATGTTTCGTCTTCAAGAGCCTGTGCTTTTGCAGAAGCATTAGAATATGCGGTTTTAATATCTGCATGAATTTTATCGAGAAGAAGTTTATGTTCTTTTACTGCTTGTGCGGTAGAACCATCAAGAGCTTGTGCTCGTTTTTCGTACTGAGCAAGCAAGTCTGTTCCCATTGCTTTAAGCTGCTGATTATTTGTTTCTGCAAACTGAGTGGTAAGTGAAGGAATTCGTTTTTCGATTGCATCAACAGTGCGTTTTTGCAAATCGAGACGAGAGTTTAATTTGTCAACAATATCTGCTTCGTCTTTTACTTTCTGAAGATTTTCTTCAACAGCTGCTGTCATCTGCATAAGATTGCGGACAACTTTATCGTAAGCACTTAACTGTTCTTCTATATGAGCAACAGCTTCCATAGGTTTAGAAAGTTGTTTTGCATCTTGTTCAAACTGATCTTGTTCCTGCTTAAGCGCACGAACTGTTGCAGAAGCTTTAACCTGAGTTGAATCAAGGTCGCTTTTCAAAACCGTCAATTCATCTGCACGACTGCGGAAATAATTATCAAATTCTTCCTGACGCATGTCTGCATAACGCTTGAGTTTCTCTAAGGTTTTCTGATCTTTGTCAAACCGTCTGAACATTACACACACTACGGCAGACAAAGCTACCGATAGCATGATAGCAAGTAGAATTGCACCTGTCACTTTTTCCCACCCAATAACAAGTTTTAATCTATTTCAAATCTATTGTAGCACAATTTCACGCAATTGGCGATAGGTTTTAAACGAAATATCCGCCTCGGGATTTTTTTTGTTAAAAACCGCTTTTAAGCCCCGCAACAAATATGCAGTCTTCATGCCTGCACTTGCTGCCCCTCGAACATCATAAGAAGCACTATTTCCCACATAGAGCACTTGCTGAGGTTCAAGACCAAGCTGACGGGCAAGTTCTTTAAAAGAATGAGCAGATGGTTTAAGCATACCGTATTCTTCACTTCCCGCACACACATCGCACATCTGTCTAATTCCCCAAATATCACCTTTTTGCGATGGAGGAAAATCAGAAAGAATTGCTATTTTTAATCCTGCATCCTTAAAAGCTTTAATTGTTTCTACTGCTTCAGGAAAAGGATCTATGTGATCAAAATAAGGCTGTAATCCTTTGTAGGAAATGGAATCAATAAGTTTGTAGGCTTTTTCTTTGCTTACATGCATTTGCTTTCCTAACTGTTCTGCCTGAAAGTCATAAAAATCTGCAACAGGCTGCATGAATCTGAGGCGTCTGCGCAAAATTCCGTAATGACTATAATAATACAGGTGCCTTAAAAAATGAAAGGGAATACGAACATAGAGTTTCCACTGTGCATAGAGCGTACCATCTATGTCAAAGGCAACAGCTTTTACATCCTTAAACATAAGAACAGTATACTATATAAATTCGCGGAATGTCTACGATAAAATGCCTAAAAGCTCATTATTGTGGGAAAAAGTTTCCGTTTGTTTTTACCCGTGACAAATGCACAAAACTGTTTGGATACTGCAGAATAAAACGTTCAAGCGGTATCTGTCTTCCCTTTTCAAACACATAACAACCGAAGCGACCAAAATCATCAAAATAAGGAATAAGGACAGCACATTCGTTAAAGACCATTTCGTCTGCTACAAGTGTTGAACTTTGACGAATTGCCGCAAGATACATGTAAGAAGGTTCTGTAACGGCAAGCACATAAAGTAAACTTTTAAGTTTTTTGATTGCATAGCCAGTGTTGGGAATATAACCAGACGACTGAACAACCATTCCGTTCATAACATCTGCGGCAAAGGGTTCAATGGTTACATCAGTGCCACCGGTTTCGTATGTATAATTTTTGCGAGTACGAACAGAAAGAATTGTAGCTGCAAGGTTACGAGTCCAGTCGAGTGAAAAAGAAAGATTTCGTTCCTGCGACAAAACTCCGTTTTTACTAAGAGTTCCGTAGTCAACCGTATGATTTAATAGTTCTGGTATGGAAGTACCGCGTCCTGCAAGAGGAGTTACAAAACCATCGATAATCCATTTAAGAAATCCCGCACCGCTCAGTGTAAGACGATCTGCATAGGAAGTTGCAACAGAATCTTCATTCATAGGATTTCCGCTCATGATGTCGTACAGAATTCCGTATTCGTTGTAAGAAGCGTTTTCTGCGTAATCAATAAAGCCCAATCTGCTTTTTATGGTTTCTGCAACTTGAACACTGTCCCTATACACTCCCTGTTGAGCCGTTACTTTTTTCCACGGAAGCGTGCTGCGAGTCCATGTGTATATATCAGAAAAAGATGCGGTATAGATGCGAGAAAATGCAACACCCACTGGCACAGAACGAGCTGCATAAGAACCAAAGACTAACATATCGGCATAACAGCGGCTTTGATTTCCTTCAGACGGACGAAATTGAATGTAGACTTCTGCATCTGCATTAAAGTACCAAACAATGCGTTTTGCCTCTCCACTTTGCTTGTCGCGATAAAGAACCCATCCACCGGGAGAACCAGCTCTAAATTCTTCTTGACGCTCGGTATGACTTTGTTTTCCGTTTTCTATAACATCAACATCATTAAAAGTTTGGGGAGCTACAATGACAAGAAATTCATCCATTCCCTCTTCCATGCGAACTTGAAAAAGCTCACCGACATCGTTGGTATGAAGTTCTCTGTTTTTAACCTGCACTTCTGTAAAGGGAGCTGTTATCCATGAAGAGACAATAGACTTACGAATTGAACTTGAGTCAGGAACATTCATGGAATTATACTGGGCATGCAGTGACAGTAAAGTCACAAAGAGCATGCAAGTACAGATTAAAAATTTACGCATTACCTTCCCCCAAAAAGACTTTAGTGTTGTCCGCCAGTGCCAGTTGCAGGAACACTTTGTGGATCGACAGGATCTGTATCTACAAAACTGCTACCTTCTGCAAGTTGCACTTGTGGCATAACAATTGTTCCGTCTGGTGCATGAATTTTTCCGTCAGCCTCTTCGTCAGGATGTGAACCTGCTGGGGCGTTACTTAAAAGCAGTTTGAGGCGGTTTAGCTGATTAACTTCACTAGAACCCGGATCGTAGTCGATTGCAGAAATGTTTGCTCCTGGGAAGCGGTGCCTGAGTTCTTTTATCATTCCCTTACCCGTAACATGGTTTGGAAGACAAGCAAAAGGCTGTACACACGCAATACTCGGAACGCCAGAATGAATAAGTTCTACCATTTCTGCAGTCAGGAACCAACCTTCACCAGTGATGTTGCCCAACTGAACTATGTCATCAACGCCTTTCATCAGTTCGTAAATAGAACTTGGTGGTTCAAAGCGGTGACTCTTCTTAAACTGTCGCTTCATGTACGAACGGTACCGCTCTAAAAACCACACAAAGAGCCGAGCGTTACGTTCTGTTTTCTTTGGGAAAGCAAGTTGTTCGTGGCGGAAAATACCCGTACTGAATGAATAGAAGAAAAAGTCTGCTAAATCGGGCATGACACATTCTGCACCTTCACGCTCAATTGTTTCTACAATCTGATTATTTGCGGTGGGATGGAACTTAACAAGAATTTCTCCTACAACGCCAACACGCGGTTTTTTAACAGGGCGCAGTGGCAGTTTATCAAAGTCACGAATAATGCCTTTAATAAGTTTATGATACTTTCTGAAAGAATGACTTTTAAGTGCCACTTGTGCTTTACCATTCCATTTTTCGTAGAG
>AUXO010733377.1_pt1 | contig 10072 bp, 9 predicted proteins | sample 768731 | NCBI WGS metagenome assembly AUXO01 (sample SAMN02715735, study PRJNA202380) | gut metagenome | biome: sheep rumen | host: Ovis aries | place: New Zealand: Palmerston North | reverse complement strand
ATATGGAGTCATCTATAGTTGTTGCAAAGTACGATTATAAAGAAAAGATAGACGATTATATTAGTTCAGTTCTTGTCTTGGGTTCGACACTAACGATATTAAGCTATGTAATAAGCTTTTTTTTTAGGGATAATATTAATGAGGCTTTTAACATAAACAATTTTCAGCTACACATTATATTTCTATACTTGATGTTTTCTCCGGCTATGGCAATTTTGCAGATTAAGAGCCGTTTGGAATATAAATACAAAACTTCGATAATTCTATCATTGATGTCAGCCGTCTTATTTACAGTTATATCTATGTTTGCTGTACTAATGTCAGATGATAAACTGTTTGGAAGAATAATAGGCTTTTATTTACCGGCTATATTTTTAAATATTTGTATTTACCTTTATTTTCTGATTAAATCAAAAAAGATAAAGATTGAATATTGGAGATATGGATTAATCATATCGATACCGCTTATATTTCATACGCTAGCCGGGAATTTATTGAATTCATCTGACAGAGTTATGATAAACTCAATTATAGGAAACTCTTCAACAGCATTGTATGGTATAGCATATAGTTGTGCAACAACAGTAAGCCTTCTGTGGTACTCTCTTAACCAGGCTTGGGCACCATGGGCCTATGAACAAATGGACAAAAACAATCATTTGATTCTTAAGCAGGCTTCTAAGATATATATGATTTTATTTGGCTTGATTGTACTTTGTTTTATGCTGGTAGCTCCGGAAATACTATGGCTAATGGGAGGCACAGCCTATAAAGAAGCATTAAACGTTATTCCACCGGTAATGTGTGGATTTGTATTTCAACTAGTATACTCATTTTATATTAATATAGAAACTATTGAAAAGAAAACAGTGTATGTAGCAATAGGAACTATAATAGCCGCAGTAGTAAATATTGTGCTTAATTATCTGCTTATTCCGAAATTTGGCTATGTTGCAGCAGCTTATACTACTTTAGTAGGATATGCTACTTTGTTTATTGTTCACTTTTTATTTGTCAAAAAAATAGGAAAAACTTATTGGTATGATAGTAGGTTTAATGTTAGTTTTCTGCTCTTTTTTTGCATTACATCTTCACTGATTATTTTGATATATAAATTTGTGATCATAAGATATGCTATAATATTTTTGATTCTGTTTTTTTTCGGAGTGAAATTGTTATCATATAAAAAAGGGATCATAGAAGCTATAAAAAAAGGATCTTTGGATGAACTTATAAGAGTTATTATGAAAGTATCCAGGACATAAGAAAACATGGAAACTTTACAGGAGGTTTTACAATGCTTTCAAACAAAACAGTTTTAATTACCGGAGGAACAGGTTCTTTTGGAAATACATTTGTACCAATGACTTTGAAGAAGTATAATCCCAAGAAAATAATCATCTATTCAAGGGATGAGATGAAACAGTGGAACATGGCCAAAAAATTCCCAAATGACGATAGGGTCAGGTTTTTTATTGGCGATGTAAGGGATAAAGATAGGCTATATAGAGCGCTTGATGGTGTTGATTATGTCGTTCATGCTGCAGCGACTAAGATAGTACCTACTGCGGAGTATAATCCGTTTGAATGTATCAAAACAAATGTAAATGGAGCAATGAATCTTATTGATGCTTGTATAGATTCCGGAGTTAAGAGAGTGGTTGCACTTTCGACAGATAAGGCAAGCCAGCCGATCAATCTTTATGGAGCAACAAAACTTTGCTCTGATAAGGTCTTTATCGCTGGTAATTCTTATACAGGTGGGCGTACTAAATTTGCAGTAGTACGCTATGGTAACGTAATGGGATCAAGAGGATCGGTTATACCGTTCTTTTTAGATACCGCAAAAACGGGTAAATTAACAATTACAGATAAACGTATGACGCGTTTTATGATAACGCTTGAACAAGGCGTAGAACTTGTATGGCATGCATTTGATGATATGGAAGGTGGAGAGATTTATGTTAAAAAGATACCTTCCATGAATATCTGCGATATTGCTACAGCGGTTGACCCTGGCGCAGAGCAGATAGAGATAGGAATACGACCCGGAGAGAAGCTTCATGAACAGATGATAGGCGTGGAGGATGATCATTTTACTTATGAGTATTCAGACCATTTTAAGATCCTGCCGCAGATATATGAGTGGGGTGATGGAGATATAACTAAAATGATCAAGGGTGGCAAGTTAGTTCCTGAAGGCTTTAGCTATACATCCAATAATAATACAGAATGGATGAGTATTTCTGAATTACATGCATGGATAGAGAAGAACAAGTGTAAGATAGGAAGTATCTAATATGAAATCTAGAGTCAATGCAATTGTTCAAGCAAGGTGTGGATCAACACGATTTCCCAATAAGGTTTTTGCTGATATAGATGGAAAACCGTTGCTGTGGCATGTGGTTAATAGGTTAAAATTCGCATATGAAATTGATGATATTATAGTAGCAACTACAATTAACCCAATGGATAATGCCATAGAAGAATGGTGTAAAAGCGAAAGAATAAAGTGCTTTAGAGGAAGCGAGAATGATGTACTAAACAGATATTATAAAGCATCCATATCATTTTCGTCTAAGTACATTGTTCGTGTGACAGCTGATGATCCATTTAAAGAACCGAGAGTAATTGATGAAGTAGTTAGGAAGTTAATTAATGAGGAGTATGATCTTGTTACTAATAATTTTCCACCATCATTTCCGGAGGGATTAGACTGCGAAGCATTTACTTTTGACGTACTTGATTTGATGGAAAACCGTGTTCAGGATTCATTTGAGCGTGAACATGTGACTCAGTATATTTATCATAATCCAGATGAGTTCAGGATAGGAAATGTTGCTTCTGATCATCAGCTCTCTTCATACAGATGGACGATCGACAACAAGGAAGATTACGAGATGGTAAAAGAAATATATGCAAAAAGGGAAAAGGGAGCGAAAACTATTCTGCTAATGGATGAAATATTAGATATATTGAAAAGATATCCGGATATTGCAAAAATCAACTCTCAGGTAAAGCGTAGTACTATGTATCAATAATACAGAGGGAAACTATTATGAATAGAATTTCAGATATTGAAAAAAAATATGTAATGGAAGTTTTGGAGAATGAATTTGAGACATCTAAGAATTCTATTTTTAATAACAGGTTAGAAAGCTCATTTTCAGAAAAATTCAAATCTAAATACTCAATTGGTCATTGTAATGGAACTGCTACGCTGCATGTGGCATTGATGGCATGTGGCATTGGCCAGGGAGATGAGGTCATAGTTCCGGCATTAACAATGTCATCAACATCAATTCCTGTTGTACTGTGCGGTGCTATACCGGTATTTGCTGATAGTGATATTGATACTTTTGAAATCTCTGCAGAAAGCATAGAAAAGTGTATAACTGATAAGACAAAAGCGATAATAACTGTTTCGCTCTATGGATTGGCACCAGATTATGACAGAATATTGGACTTGTGTAAAAAGCATAATCTGTATTTGATAGAAGATAATGCGGAGTGTTTTCTGGGAGAATATAAAGGGAAGCTTGTTGGCGAGTTTGGTGATTTTGCCAGTTTTAGTTTTCAGGCCAGTAAACATTTGACTTCGGGTGAGGGAGGTATGCTTACAACAAACAATGAAGAACTTGCCAATAAGGCTCGCCGCTTGAATTGTCTTGGATATGCAGGAGTTAATGCAAAACAGGGAAAAATAACGAGGAATGATATACAGGATCCAAATTATAGCAGACATATTTCATTTGGTTATAACTATAGAATGTCCGAACTTCAGGCAGCCTGTGCTCTGGGTCAACTGGAAAGAGTCGAGGAGCTTGTTCAGAGGAGAACAGAGGTTGCGGCAATATTTGAAGATGCAGTTAAAAACCAAAATGTTGTGAAGCCACAGTATACGCCAAAGGATTATAAGAATTCATATTGGACATATTGCCTTGTGCTGAATACAGACAATCCTGAAAAGGATTGGTATCGATTTAGAAATCTGTTTCAGAAAAATGGCGGAGATGGCTATTATGCTGCGTGGAAATTGTCATACAATGAACCTGCTTACCAGAACGTTCTTCAGCCAATGGATGAAGTATGGCAAACATATGATGAAAATTGCTGCCCGAATGCAGAATATTTACAAAAGAGAATGATTCAGTTGAAGACTAATTATTGGAATATTGAAGATGCAAAAAAACAAGCTGAGATTCTCAGAAAAACTATACAGGAATTTTGAAGGAGGATATTATAATGCAAAGATTCAATAAGAACATCAAAATCGGAAACCGCATGATAGGATTAGATTATCCGACTTATTTTATAGCAGAAATAGGCGGTAATTTTGATGGAAGCATAGATAAGGCAAAAAAATTAATTGATGCAGCCAAAGAAGCCGGTGCTGATTGTGCTAAGTTTCAGACATTTACTGCAGAAACGATAGTATCAGAGGGTGGCTTTTCAAAAATGACACTTCATGGCGTTCATGGTTCATGGGGAAGAACTGTTTCCGAGGTTTTTAAGGATGTAGAATTCCCGATAGCATGGCATCAGGAGATTGCAGATTACTGTAAGAATGTAGGGATTGATTTTTCAACATCTCCATATTTTAAAGAAGCAGTTGATCTTTGTGCAGACATGAAGCTTCCATTTATAAAGATTGGATCTGGTGAGATCACATGGTTAGAAATGCTAGAGTACATAGCTAACAAAGGTATCCCCATTATGCTGGCCACAGGTGATGCTACCATGTCAGAAATTGATGAAGCAGTAAGGACTATAGAGAAAACCGGTAATAAAGACTTGGTTCTTATGCAGTGTATCACAAATTATCCATCAAAGATAGATAGTGCGAATGTGAATGTACTGAAAACATATCAAAGCGCATTTGATTGTCTTACGGGATATTCGGATCATTCTCCCGGGCATGTAGTCGCTCTCGCATCTGTAGTCTTGGGTGGACGTGTTATAGAGAAGCATTTTACGCTGAATAAAAATGATAAAGGTCCGGATCATCCACATTCTATGGAACCTGACGAATTTAGATTTATGGTAGATTCAATTCGTGAGGTTGAACGTGCTATGGGAAGCTCGCGAAAGGAGGTAGTTGAAGAGGAAAGCGAGACGGTATATGTACAGAGACGGTGCCTGTATGCAAAGCGCGATTTGAGGAAAGGTCAGGTTATCGCGGCTGAAGATTTGGATGTGCTTCGTCCGGCATTGGGTATACCACCTAAGTTTAAGGAAAAAATTATAGGTAAAATGGTAAACAAAGATATACCGGCCAGAGATCCGATTTTTTGGGAAGATATATAAATTTATTTATATGAGAAATTAAACATAGTTGTAATAATTTCAATTTATAACCTGACAGGTGAAATTATATATGATTACAGACAGAGAAATCATAATCGCAATTGTTGACAATGATTGTTTTACAAAATCAGATGCCGCCATCCTTTTAGAGGGAGATGGACTGTTTAGATTTCAAAAGGCAGTAGATTTATACAATAAAAATCTCGTATCTAAAATAGTTTTTAGCGGTAATGTCGTTGATAAAGACTATGGAAGTTATCCATTTGACGAAGTGAAACCTTTCATAATTGGCGGCGGAGTTGCAGAGAATGATTTGATTCATGAAAACAAATCTCTTCATACACAGCAACAAGCAGTAGAGGTTGTGAAAATGGCGGTGGAAAATGGTTGGAAAAAGCTGGCACTTGTTGCTTCACATGATCATCAATACAGAGCATATTTAACATTCCTTCGGGAAGTATTGGATACAAAAAGTGGTCTTATCCTCTATAATACACCTGTTAGAAATCTAAACTGGTTTGTAGACAGCGGGTGGGGAATGAGATTTGATCGTTTGCTGGGCGAGTTTGACAGAATCGAAAGGTACTCTGCAGTGGGACATTTAGCTAATGCACAAGAGGTGATTGAGTATCAAAAATGGAAGGAATCTTTGCTGAATGAGTGATAATACTAAATATGAAGAAGCCAGAGAAATAATGAATGAGAACTTTATTGGGCCAAATGAATTAGACTCGATGGTTCATAATTTTATTAAAATACCGGAGATTATTCCTGAAATTCCTTTTAGTTCTTCAGTGCTTAAAGAAAAACAGAAGGAATACCTATTAATATTGGGATGTTCGAAGCTGGCAAATGGGAATTATACGACCATCCGTAATATGAGAGGAATTTTCGGAATGAATCCTGATGCTTTTGAGCCATGCTTTTACAATCAGGATTGGTATGAAAAAGAGGATTTTATTGACATATCAATGAGCGATGAGTGGTTTCTAATCCGAAAAAATGTGTATGAAGATAGTAGAGCAGTGCTTCCGGAAGTACTGGAAAAAGAATATATGTTTCCTTCAGCAATTAAATGTACATATGCTTTTTTTGTTACATGGTATGTTAGAAACTTTATATTATGGTATCATGACTTTGTTTGGTGTAATGATGTTGACCATAATGGAGACAGGATCTATGTCGGGAAATATAATGATATAGATGGGATTAATAGAAATGGGTTCAGTATTCACAGACACTTATCACTAAGACCATGCTATGCATGTATTGATTAGCAATTTGCAATTGGTTATTTGTAGCCGGGTAAAAAATATAAATATGATAATAAAAGTAGGATTATAGTTATGAAGATACTTGTAACGGAACCAAAATCATTTATTGGTAAAAATCTTATAGAGAATTTAAATAACATCAAAGAAGGGAAGAACAGAACACGACCGGATTTATCAATCAGCCATATCTGTGAATATGATTCGGACTTAATCAGTGCAGATGTTATCATCATTCTTCCCGGAACTAGAGATGTTGATAAAATCATAGAGAAATATAAAGCATCATCAAAAATCATTTACGTTACAGAAGTGCAGGGCAATAGTGATCCGAGATACACATATGAAATGAATAATTTTTCCAATATTTTGATTTACCGTTTTCCTACAATCATAGGTAAGTGGCAGGAACCTGACAAAGATAAAACAATTGTTGCACATCTGTGTGATGCTGTTGCAAATGATAACTCTTTTGTTTCGGAATCTTTTCTGAACAGAAGTATTGAAATGATTTTTATAGATGATTTTATAGATGAAATATTAGATGCACTGGAAGGCCATCCACATAGATGTAACTTTCCCTGTGCGGGAGAAATGTCTGAGGATCCGACCGCACCATATGACGGAAAAACACCGGTGCCTGATGCAAATGGACAGTATTGTTATTCACCTAAAATTTTTGCGACTACTATTGATCGTATAATAGGATATTTGAATGAATTCAATGAACTGAATTCTACTTTTATTGTTCCTGAGATTCCTGCCGGAAGTTTGAAACACAGACTATACTCCATGTATCTTTCGTACCTTCCGGTTCGCAAGATGTCATATCCTTTAAAGATGAATGTAGATAACAGAGGGGTCTTTACAGAACTGGTTAAGTCTGTTAACAATGGTCAGGTATCAATTAATATAGCACGTCCGGGGGTAGTAAGGGGACAGCACTGGCATAATAACAAATGGGAGATATTTATTGTGGTCTCCGGCCATGGGCTGATTCAAGAACGTAAGATTGGTACAGATGAGGTTATAAGCTTTGAAGTACGTGGCGAAGATATGCGCGCTGTTATTATGCTTCCGGGATATACTCACAGCATTGTTAACCTGGAGAATAATCGCGATCTTGTAACAGTCATGTGGGCAAATGAACAGTTTGACAGTAATCATCCGGATACATTTTTTGAGGTTGTTGGAGATTAGTTTAAGTGAATTCGATGTGGTAGAAAGTAAAGAAAAATGGTATATGATAATGGCAGAAATCTGCATGCAGCGAAATAGACAAATGAAAATAGATGATAGTGATAGAGAATCGTGTAATTGAGAGAAAACATTGATACAGATCTAATAGGATATTTTTGTTGGAATTTGTCATTTGAGATAGTAAAAAAGGAGTTTATTTGAACCATTTTATTTGTATAGTTATACTTCATTACAACAATGCATATATGACAACCGAATACGTCAGTAATCTTAAGTCCTTGAATTGGAATAATTTACAATACCATATCATAGTAGTAGATAATGCTTCACCTGATAAGAGTGGAGAAATTCTGGAACAGCAGTACAGCGTTGATGATCATATAGATGTTATTTTGCTGCATGAAAATGAAGGATTTGCTCGTGGTAATAATGCTGGAATACAATATGCAGTTGCTAAATATGATTCTGATATTATAATAGTCTCAAATAATGATATATTAATATCTGACAAGGACTTTCCCGGTAAGATAATAAATGAGTATGAGCATTCTGGATTTGATGTATTTGGGCCGGATATTTTCAGCCTTTATCGTAATATCCATCAAAGCCCAATACGTAATATTTACTCTGAAGCAGAGGTAATTAAACAAAGAATTGCTGATATTGATAAAAAACTGAAGAAGCTGAAAATCATAGATAGGCTTGGAATATATGAACTGGTTCGAGGGATTAAGCGGTTAGTAAGGCCAGAGTATATAAGTGCAGAGAATTGGGATAAGAGGCAGGAGAATGTTGTGGTCCAAGGCGCTTTTTTTGCTATATCCAGGGGCTACCTTGAAGCCTACCCTGAGGGTTTATATCCTGGAACCTTTCTTTATATGGAAGAAGATATACTAAATTATAGGGTCATAAAAAGTGGGCTAAAAACAGTATATGAACCAAGTATTAAAGTAAAGCATTTGGAAAGCGCTTCCACGCGCAATCTGTCTGGCAACAGATGCAAAAAGTATATTTTTGAATTAGAGCATATGAGAGAATCTTGCATGGAGATGATTAAATATCTTGAACAAAATGATAATTAGGTTTTTATAAAGAAAGCAGACCATAGTTTTTAAGATATTGTTGTGCTATAACATCCCAATTAAATGTATCAGACAAACTGGTATTATCGAGATGAATTGCAAGCAGCTCTTCTTCAGAAATTGAGGAGTATTTTAATACGCTATCAATAACTGAATTATCGGATGAACACATACTTATGCCAGGATGTCCGGCAAACAATTCATTTGCTTCCTCATCTCCTTCCGTAGTTACGATGGGTATTCCATGCGCCAGATAAGCAATGAAACTTCCGCGGCGCAGGGTCAGACCATCTTCATATAGCAATACAGCTATTTGACTGTGCTGCAGTTCATATGATACTTCTTCATCAGACAAATATCCTGTAACTTCTATGCTATTCTCAAGACCATATTGCTTTATCCACTTCCATACCTGCTTATGGTAGCTGCAGAAATGGTTGGTGCTTTCGGTTCCTACATCACCAATTATCTTAAAGGCAAATCTATTATCATCATCTTCGTCTTTGAGTTGTTTCCATATATCCAGCATACGTTCAATGCCTTTCCCGGGATAGACAGATCCGAAATAGGAAATAACTTTTTTATCTTCCGCGGGTACAAGACTGTCATCTACTACTGTTATGTTGGTGCCTATGTATGTGGGATGAACCCGGTTTTTAGCAATTTTGCCAACAATTTCACGGTCTTTCTTTGCAGGGACATATATGGAATCAGCACAAAACAGTATAGGCATGATCGCAACTTTTCGTAAAAAACGAGAACGTGTAAATTCATGAAGCCGTACATTTACCTTAATATCTGTTCCATAGCGTCTGTTATATCTGTGAACAAGGTATGGGATAAAGCTTGCCAGAAAGGTTTTTCCATAGAGATCCCCGGGATAATCCATATGAATTACCCTGATATTATTTTCATGAAGGATTTTATAAAGCTTTTGAATATTGCGCCTGTTTATATGCCAGTTTGGCATAAGATCATACTTTACAGGACTGTTAACAGCTATTTTGTCAGTAACTATCGGAGTATCCGTGGTCAGCAGAATGATCCTGTCAGCCTCCATATTTTTTGCAAAAGAAGCAAGTGTGACTTTGGCACAAGCAGCAATACCTTCCTCATTTTCGGGATAACTTCCTGAAATATATAATAACATGATCAGCCTCGTGAATTAATTGTTCTGATTCAGTATATCATATGTCTTTATTTGATAAAACA
>AUXO018567726.1_pt1 | contig 10074 bp, 14 predicted proteins | sample 768731 | NCBI WGS metagenome assembly AUXO01 (sample SAMN02715735, study PRJNA202380) | gut metagenome | biome: sheep rumen | host: Ovis aries | place: New Zealand: Palmerston North | reverse complement strand
CTATAAAACATATTTAGAAGGAAAAGGAGCAACAATAAAGAGTGCAAGATTATTAAGAGTAGAAGAAGCATTTGAACTAGGCTGTGGACAAGGAAAATGGAGTTGTAGTACATCACCAGCAAACGCACCTTCGTGGGTATATGAGACATCATACTGGCTTGGGTCTGCTTACAGCACTAGCATTGTTTGGGGCGTGGACTCTGGCGGCAACTTCAGCAACGGCGGCTATGGCAACGGCAGCAACGTCGGCGTTCGCCCAGTTATAGTAATTTAATTCAAAGTATTTTTTAATATTATTAATTTAGAAAGAATGAAATAATTTCTTTCTTTTTTCTTTAGTAATTGAAAAAAATAACATTTGAATCATAAAAAAATGTCAAAATTTGTGTCAATAATTTTTGAAAATGTCTCAAAAAATTATAAACATTAACGGGAAATTTTTTCTCGTTTTTTTCTTTCTTCTTGCTAGTCTTTAAATTATTACTTCATTCAATGCTGTCAATGGTAAATATATCGCTACGCGACCATTGACAGTATTTCATATCAGTAATGTCTTTCGACTAAGCAAGAAGAAAGAGATATTATAGTCATTTAATTATAACAATATGTACCAAACCCTATATGAGTTCTTGAAGCTTGTTTTTCTTGATATTTTTTAAAAGAACTTGCCTTAAATGGATGAGACATAGGTGGCATGTATTTTTTTTCTTTCTTTAACAATTGGAACTTCTTCAAAATTTTTAGAAAATCTTTCATTTCTTGTTAATTCTTTAAGTTCTAATATTTGTTCATCTATTGAAACTACTAATGACCCATCATATGCTTTAATAACTAAACATTCTGTTTTTGGAGAAAAACATTTTAGTTTACCATTTAAATATGTTTGATAATATTTATTTTGAAATTTAATTGAGTTTCCATTATCAATTTTTCTTGGTGTTAAAACTGCTAATGTGTAATTTATTTTTTCTAATGATGGAGTATCTTCAAAAACAGATTCAAATTTTTTATAATCTATCGCAAATCTTGTATTAAAGTTAGGAACAAATACTTCTAATAAATATTTATTAGCTTCTTCTATAGTAGTAATACCATTAAGTTTTAATTCATTTACAAGTCTTCCTTGAAATGTACCATTAGTACGTTCTATAAGGCCTTTAGTTTGAGATACAGAAGATGTTTCAAGTTCTATACCTAATTGCTTACAAGCATATCCATATTGCGTTAAAACGTCTTTTTCACTAGTCCTTTTATCAGGATTTAAAGACATATAATTAAATACGGTTCTATTGTCTGTAAAGAATTTATAAGGAATACCATATTTAGTTAATATCTGATATAAGATGTGATAATAACCATTTAAAGTTTCTTGATAATCAAACCAAGCTCCAACAATAGTAGATGTAGCCTTATCAATAGCTAAATGTAGACAAGTTTTTTTATCACCAAACCATAAATGGATAGATCCATCTTCTTCAATAATTTCTCCAAAATATTTAGGCTTTTCACCTCTAGGATGAGAATCCTCTAAAGCAATTTCATGATTAATGATTGTATCAATTTGTTCATCAGACATAGCTAGATTAATTTTCTTTTCTTTAAGTAATCTAGCTTTAGCAGCATCTCTTTTAGTTTTTCTTCTAGCTTTAGGAGATAAGATACCAACTTTAGTTAAAGTTTTATAAATAAAATCATAAGAAACCTTAATATTTTCATTTTTTTCTAAATATTCTTTAAAATGTTGAAAATTCCAGTCTTGATATTTATTTTTATAAAGTAGTATAATATTTTCGGAAACGGATTTATCTAATGCCTTTGCAGGGGCTTGTCCACGGTTACCGTGAACAAAAGCAGATTTTCCGTTTTCTTTATATTTAATTATTAAACGATTTATCTGTCTTTCAGTAATACCTAGTTTTAATGCTGCACGTTTTTTATTACCGTTATGATCAACTAAATCTTTGATAACATCATATTTATTTTTTTCATTCATTCTTAATTCAACCTTTCTCATAAGTCACCTCAAGTGACATATTATATAATACATTAGGACATTTTCAAACGATAACACTTAAGACATTATCATAAATTAATCATATGAATCATAAAAAAATGTCAAAATTTGTTGAATTTAAAAAATACATGTGATATAATTCTTGGTAGTAAAGCGACGGAAGGGAGGGAGAAATAATGGCACAAGTACAAGTAGCCGTAAAAAATGGTAATTTGGATCTAGCTTTAAGAAGACTTAAACAAAAGTTGGCAAGAGAATCTGTCCCTTCAGAATGCAAAAAAAGAGAATTCGCAGTAAAACCAGGAGACAAACGTAGAGAGGCTAAAAAAGCTGGAATCAAAAATGCACAAAAAAGAAATAGACAAAATAGAGACTAATTTACTAGTCTTTTTCTTTTACCTTTGTTATAATTTAAACAGGAGATGATATTATGTATGATAAAATAAAACAAGAAATAGTTGCAGCAATGAAAGAAAAAGATACCTTAAAACTACAAACATTAAGAGGCATCAAAGGAGATGCAGATCTTGAACATATCAATAAAGGTGTAGAAATAAATGACGATTTATTAATAAATGTATTATCAAGAGGAATAAAAACACGTAAAGAATCAATTGAAGAATTCAAAAAAGGTGGAAGAGATGACTTGATTGAAAAAACAAATAAAGAAATAGAATTACTTCAATCTTATCTTCCAAAACAATTAACCAAAGAAGAACTTAATAAAATAATAGATGACGTATTTACAAAAGTAGCACCAAAAAGTGAAAAAGAAATGGGTCTAATCATGAAAGAAGTAACACCTTTAGTAAAAGGTAAAGCAGATATGAAAGAAGTAAGTACAATAATAAAAGAAAAATTAAGTAACCTATAAAGAACATTTTGTTCTTTTTTTTATATAAAAATATAAAATATATTAGGTGATAAAATGCTAAAAAGTTTAAATAGATTTATAAAAAATGATGAATATACAATTAACATTTGGGAAAACAATATCAATATTATTAATTTTACTGAAATACTAATATTAGAAGAAAATAAAGTCGTACTTTTAATAAAAAATAAAAAAATAACGGTAACTGGAGAAAATTTAACAATAAATAAATTACTAGATGATGAAATACTCTTAAAAGGAAAAATAAAAACTATTGAATTAGGAGAATAAAATGTTTAAAAGTCACTATAAAATATATGTATCAGGGAATAATGTTTTAAGATTTATAAAAATGCTTTATAAAATGGATATTAATTTTTATTCACTCAATATTAATGATAATAGTTTTACTGCCATAATAGATAAAGATAACTATGAGAAACTTAAAAAAATAAAAACCATTTACAAAATCAATCTAGAAAGAGTGTATGGACCATTGTATATTAAAGAATTAATCAAAAAAAATTCTTTTTTTCTTTTTTCTATAGTAGTAGGTCTTATAATTTTATTATTTCTAACAAATATTATATTTGATATAGAAGTTAAACATAGTGATTCTAATATTAGAAATTTTTTGATATCAACATTATCTGATTATGGCTTAAAAAAATATTCATTTGTAAAAGATTATGATGAAATAAATGAAATTAAAGAAGATATACTAAATAAATATAAAAATAAAATAGAATGGATTGAAATAGAACGTGTTGGAACAAAATATATAGTAAGAGTAGATAAAAGAATAATAAATGATATTAAAGAAGATAAAGGATTTAGAAATGTCGTGGCAAGCCGTGATGGAATAATAAAAAAAATAGTAGCAAAAGAAGGAGAAATAACAAAAAAAGTAAATGATTATGTTAAAAAAGGCGATATCATTATAAGTGGAGCAATTCATAAAGGAGAAGATATAAAAGGTAATACAAAAGCAGATGGAGATATTTTTGCAGAAGTATGGTATAAAGTTAAAGTAACTCTTCCCATAAATTATTATGAAAAAAAACTAACTGGTAAAGAAAAAAATAGTATTGATATTACATTTCTTGATAAAGAATATTCACTTAATAAAAGCTTTGATAACTACGAAAAAGAAGAAACTATATTATTATCTGATTTTTTTAACCTTTTTAAAATAGCATTTAATAAAAAGAAAGAGATAATAATAGAAGATGATATAAATACTATAACAAGTGAAGCAATCGCTATAAATTTAGCAAGAGAAAAAATAATAAAAAGACTAGACGAAGATGAATACATAATATCACAAAAAAAATTGAAAACATCAATAAATAATAGTACAATAATAATAGAGGTATTTTTTAAAGTATATGAAAATATTTCAACTTATAACTACTATGAAATAGGAGGATGAAATAATGATTGAACAACTCTACAGTAATTTTAAAGATTTACTTTTACTAACTGCACCAATTGTATTTGTATCATTAATTATCATTATTTCTTTTAGACTTTCATATCTTTATAAAAACAAAATAAGAATAGTTTTGTATAAAGAAATAATTCTTTTCTTTTTTGTGTTTTACGCTTTATGCCTATTCCAAATTGTAACTTCACAAGATACTCAAATAGGTGGAAGTAATTTTGTCCCGTTTAAAGAAATCTTACGATATAAATTATTTAGTAGATTATTTATAAAAAATGTAATTGGAAATGTTCTTTTATTTCTACCATATGGCTTCTTTGCAGGTAAATACTTTAGTGGTAAAAGCAAAATACTAACTTTTTTTCTTACTTTTTTAGCATCACTTTCAATTGAGTGTACACAACTTTATATTGGACGAGTATTCGATGTTGATGATATAATATTAAACGTACTAGGAGGAATGATTGGATACCTAGTCTACTTATTTTTAGAAAAAATTAAAGATTTTATCCCAAAAGTCTTGAAAAGTGAGAGGGTCTTGAATATTATATTTACTTGTTTATTAATTATATTTTTTATAATTATAATTATTTTACTTATTTAGGAGGAAACATGAATATTGAAGTAATTAATCTTTTAGATGAAAAAATAGATGAATTAGATAACTTAAAGGAATTTTTATATAATGTTTGCAAAGATGAAAAGTTAGATAACGTTATATTTAACGTAATTATAGTAAATAATGAAGAGATACATAAAATAAATAAAGAATATCGAGGAATTGATAGAGAAACTGATGTAATTAGTTTTGCTCTTGAAGATGATAAAACTTTTAATAGAACAGATTTTAGGGTGCTAGGAGACATTTATATCTCTATTGATAAGGTTAGAAGTCAAAGTAAAGAATACAATCACTCATTTAAAAGAGAACTATATTTTTTAGCTATTCATGGACTTTTACATCTTCTTGGCTATGATCATATGAAAAAAGAAGATGAAATAGTTATGTTTAAAAAGCAAGAGGAGGTTTTATCTCGCTATGGCATTGAAAGGTAGAAAATATAAAAGTAAAAATATAATAGATAGCTTTAAGCATGCTTTTGATGGGCTAATTTATTCATTTAAAAGTACAAAGAACTTAATAATTGATACAGTTATTGCGCTTCTTGTTGTAATAGCTGGATTTATATTCAAAGTAAACCTAACAGAATGGGCAATTCTTTTAATTTGTATGGCACTTGTAATGTCACTTGAAATGGTTAATACAGCAGTTGAAGAAGCAGTTAATCTTGCAATGCCTAACATTCATCCAATTGCTAAAATAAGTAAGGATGTCTCTGCAGGTGCAGTTCTATTTTCCGCAATTATCTCAGCAGTTATTGGACTATTAATATTCATACCAAAATTTATAGAATTATTTTAAAAACGTCTGAATTTTACAATTTTCAAAAAATATGCTATAATACCCATCAATAGCGGGGATGGTTATGGAAGATATTATAAAAGAAATCTGCAAGTTTGTAATTGATAATTTGAATGATGATTTTACCATGGAACAAATTGAAAAAGAATTCTACTATAGCAAATATCACCTAATTCATTTATTTAAAGCTTATACAGGATACTCGATAAGAGAATTTGCAAATACAGTTAAAGTATTAAAATCTACTGATCCATTATTATACACTAATGATACAATTTTAAAAATTGCTCTTAATAATGGCTTTAATTCCCAAGAGTATTATTCAGAAAAGTTTCAAGGTATAATAGGTATATCACCAATGCAATTTAGAAAAGAATATCAAGAAATAGACTTAATTAATGATATAGAAGAATTGAAATTAAAAAAAGAATATTTGTTATATTTAGAGAAATATAAATTGGATTTATTGAGTATTGCAAATAATTCAGAGAAAATAGATAAATTTGATAAAGTTAAAAAACTTAAAAAATAAAGTTCAAGGAAAACTTGAACTTTTTTTATAGCAATTTTGTTTAAAAAAACAATCACTTTCTATTTTATAATCTTACTAACAAAAGCAATTTTGTAGATTGGGGGTAAATATGGATAGATTAGAGATGCTTAAACAAGTAAAAAAAGAATTACTAATTTATAAAAAATTTTTATTGAATTTGGTTAATAATCATGAGCAATCAGAAGAAAAAACAAATGACATAAAAAAAATAAAAAGAAAGGTTAAATAGTAATAACATGAATATTGAAACTAGCGAGTTAATTCAAAAAATTAATCAAAGAATAGATGAAATAACAAGTGAAGAATATCTTCAAAATAAAAAATTAACTGATGAAGATTTATTAACTATAAATGGTAATGAAGATAGCATCGAATTTATATATAAGAAGTACATGGATAAATTAGATAATCTGGTTGGTTTAGATGAAGTAAAAACAGAAATAAAAAAACTGATTGATTATTTGATATTTCTAAACAAGACAAAAGATTTAGTATCACTGGATAATATTAATTTAAATATGGTCTTTAGAGGTAATCCAGGAACAGGAAAAACAACGGTTGCAAGAATAGTATCAACCTTACTTTACAAGCTTGGTTTTCTAAAATCAAATATAGTAATTGAAACAACACCAAGAGACTTCATAGCAGGTTATATTGGACAAACTGCCATAAAGGCAAGAAGCACAATAGATAGAGCACTACATGGAGTTATATTTATAGATGAAGCATATTCATTTTGTAGATCAAAGGATGAAGGAAGTAATACATTTGCTTATGAGGCACTTACTGAAATAATTAAAGAAATGGAGAAAAAAGATACTGTTTTTATCTTTGCCGGATATAGTAAAGAAATGGATAAATTTATAAAAATTAATCCAGGAATAAAATCAAGAATTGGATATGATATTATTTTTAAAGACTACACAAAAGAAGAATTACTAACGATGTTTTATAGAAAGGTAAAAAAATCAGGTATGAAATTAGATATAAATACCAAGAAAATATTATTAGAGAAGATAGAAGACAATATGACCAAAAAAGATTTTGGTAATGGACGTATGATAGATAACTTATTTGATGAAGTAATGAAAGAACATGCAGCAACTAATTTATATGAGAAAGATAAAAATAAACTATTGTTGATAACGAAAGATGATATCAATAACATTAAAATACAAAAAGAGGGGGGAATGTGCTTTGAATGATTATTTTGATAATAAACTAATTAGTGAAAAACTATTAGAAGAAAGAATTATTTTTATAAATAAAGAAATAGATTCAGAATCAGCAAGTGAAGTAGTATCAAAACTATTATATTTAGATGCACAAGGTAATGATGACATTAAAATATATATAAATTCACCTGGCGGAGAAATATCAAGTGGATTTATGATATATGACGCAATAAACTTAATAAAGTCAGATGTACAAACAATATCAATTGGAACATCAGCTTCGATGGCAGCAATAATTCTACTAGCAGGAACAAAAGGAAAAAGAAAAATATTTCCTCATTCAAAAGTAATGCTTCATGACTTATCTGGAGGTAGAACAGGTAAATATCAAGATGTAGTAACAGAAGTAAAGGAAATGAATAAAACTCATAATATAATATTTGACATAATCAAGAAAAAAACACACTTATCATCTAACCAAATAGAAGAAATATTGAAATATGACTTTTGGCTAGATAGTGAAGAAGCATTAAAATATGGATTAGTAGACAAAATAATAAATTATGAAGAATAAATAAAATTATTTTTCTTTTCATAATTAAAGAAAAATATTATAATAAAGTAAGTATTGATAAGTTAAAAATTATTATTAAAGGAGTAGTTATGAAAGAAAAATTAATCGAATTATTAAATAATAGTTATGCTAAATATTCAAATTTTAGAGTTTCTGCTATTTTAGTATGTAAAGATACTAAAGAATTTAACGGAGTAAATGTTGAAAATGCATCATTTGGAGCAACTATTTGTGCTGAAAGAAGTGCAATATTATCTGCCATTTCAAATGGTTATCGAAAAGAAGACTTTGAAAGACTCTATGTAATGTGCGACAATGATAAAATAGGTATGCCTTGTTTTGAATGTAGACAAGTATTTCTAGAATTCTTTGATAAAGATATGCTAGTTACTTGTATGAACCCAAAAGGTGATGAAATAACACTTAAAGTAAGTGAATTATGTCCATATCCATTTGACAGTGAGGACTTAAAATAATGAAAAGCGGATTTGTAAGCATTGTTGGAAGACCAAATGTCGGTAAAAGTACTTTATTAAATTCTCTTTTAGAAATGAAACTAGCAATTACATCAAATGTATCTGGAACAACTAGAAATATAATACAAGGAATATATAATGATGATGAATCCCAAATAGTATTTATTGACACACCAGGAATACATAAACCTGTAAATAAACTTGGAAGCATAATGAATAATCAAGCCTATCAAATGCTTGATGAAGTAGATATAGTACTATTTTTAGTAGATGTCACTAAAGAATTTGGTAAAGGAGATAACTTTGTTTTAGAAAAAATAAAATCTCTTAATAAGCCTGTATTTTTAGTACTTAACAAAATAGACTTAATCGATAAAAAAGAACTATTAAAAATAATAACTAAATATAATGAAATATATAACTTCGAAGAAATAATACCATTATCATCTTTAAAAGGAGATAACGTAACAGACTTAATTAAAACAATCAAAAAATATCTTCCAAGAGAAGAAATACTTTATTCAAAAGATGATATAACTAACATAAGTAGAGACTTTTATATACAAGAAGTAGTCCGTGAAAAACTACTAAGACTAACAAAAGATGAAGTACCTCATACAGTAACATGTTTACTTGAAGAATATGTTGAAAACGAAAAATACATTGATGTAAGTGTACTAATAATAGTAGATCGTGAAAATCTTAAAAAAATAATAATTGGTAAAAATGGTCAGATGCTTAAAAAAGTTGGAACACTTGCTAGAAGTGATATAGAAGAATTCCTAGGAAAACAAGTGAACTTAAAAACATATGTTAAAGTAATAGAAGACTGGAGAGAAAAAGAAAAATATTTAAAAGAATTAGGTTTTTATGAATTAAAATAGAAAAATATTGCCATTATATTAATGATGGTGATATTTATGGAAGAATTATTATGGAAATTATTTAAAAAAACTGGAGATATAAAATACTATTTAATGATAAAAGAACTTGGATGTGTTAAAGATGAAAATAATAAAAATAGAAGGAATAGTAACAGGAGAACAAAATTATAGTGAATCAAGTAAAATACTTAAAATACTTACAAAAGACTTAGGTATCATAAGTGTTATATCTAAAGGATGTAAAAAAACTAAAAGCCCTTTAAGAAGTATAAGCAATAACTTAATATATGCAAATTTTGATATCTCTTATAAAGAAAATGGACTATCAACTCTTATATCAGCAGATGTAATAGATAATTTTAAAAATATTATTATGGATTATAAAGATCTTGCTAAGAAATTATATGCTTTTACCATAGTAGATTTAACACTTCAAGTAATCAATCAAAAACAAATAGAAAAAGAAGAAATAGAAAATATTTATGAAATACTTATTTCTTCAATCAAAAAAATAGATGAAGGATTAAATCCTAGAATTATTCTTGATATAGTTATGCTCAAATACTTAAATTACTTAGGAGTAATGCCAAGTATAGATAGCTGTGCACTATGTGGAAATACTAAAGATATAGTAACAATGGACTCAAAGAATTATGG
>AUXO011150317.1_pt1 | contig 10074 bp, 17 predicted proteins | sample 768731 | NCBI WGS metagenome assembly AUXO01 (sample SAMN02715735, study PRJNA202380) | gut metagenome | biome: sheep rumen | host: Ovis aries | place: New Zealand: Palmerston North | reverse complement strand
AATTCTTTTATTACTTTGTTTACAACACCAAAGGCTTTATTACCTTCTTCTGTTTCCATATTGAATATGATTACGAATTGTGATATGTCATTAAATGTAAACCCGTGCATAGCACGCAAATCGTTAAACGATTCCATAGTACTCATATTCATTCTTGTAGCACCTACTATCTGGAATATGTTTGAATATTCAGGTAAATCGGCTTCAAGCAAATATGTTTGGTATGTTGGGTCAAGTGTAGAATTTACATTAACAGTGGAATCCAATTTTACATAAGTTTGTGTTCCACCACTAACATAAAAGCCCATCATAAAATCAAAGGTGAACGGTAAGATTTTACCATCCACCATTAATTTAGAATCACTTGTTAAAGTAATATCCATTACTGTTTTTCTTCCATATCAATAGAGAAATACTTGACAACCTTTTTACCAGTTTCTGGGTCTTCCTCTTTGTACTTGACGAATGAAGCCAATTTCAAATCTACTTCCTTATCAATTTCCTTATGGAAATTCAAGGTATAAGTAGTGTATGGAACATCATTCTTTCTCTTGATGGTGGCACTAATGCTTTCCAACTTTGCATCAAATTCAAGGTTTTCAAAATTTACCTTGTACTGCAAGTTGTAATCTTCGCAAGGTACATTTATCTTGTCAAAAACATCATTCTGTGCTACACTATCAAATACACCCAAATCAATTCTACTAAACTGACGAGGGAATGTGCGAACAGATGAATCTTCTACTACTTGAACACTAAAGCAAGTGTAGATATTGTCTTTCTTGACATTAACATTGAACTTAGTCATTGTACCGGAAAATTTAATTGTTTCCATTTTATTACTCCTTGTAAATATCTGTTATCGTAAAAATGTATTCAGTTTGTGTTCTTTCAATTTCACGAATCTTCAAATTGTAATCTTCACATACTTGGTTAGCCTCTTCTATACAGTGGTTTTCAAGTAATGCTATATACAATTCTTGTGGAATATCCTTAGAACTTTTATTAATTATTTTGTAAATCAAATCTGCAGGCATTTTTACCTCTTTTGTTGAATCAAATATAAAAAGAAAAACACCCCTTTTCGGGGTGTTGTAAAATTTGTTTTACAATGAACTTTATTCAAAGAATCCATCCAAAGTAACAACATCTTCAATATCAATAGTATCTTTTTCGCCAATCCATTTCTTGACCTTGAACATACTTTCAATTACTGGCAAGAATGTTTTTCGGAACATTAATTCATAGTCAATTTCAAACATTTCATTAAATTCCTTCGGCCATTTACCAATAAATGCGATAGCTTCAATGTTGTTTCTATTGTTTGGCTTTACATACAAGTAGTTAAACTTTGTACCGTTTACAATAGGTGTATATGGTAGCTTGTTCTTTGCTATAATGTAATTGTAAGCCAATGAAACCTTACTTTGGAAAATACCACCAACATTTTGATAGTTGAATCCTTCTTGAACATACTTTTCAATAGGTTCGGTTACATACTTGTTATAATCACTAATTGACTTTCTACCACAAATTTCTTCAAGTTTTTGTTGCTTAAATTCTTCAAAAGCCTTAATGATGAACTTCTTAGAATCTTCGTAACCTTGACCGGCACAAATATCAAATGCCAACTTTTCATCAGCTTCCTTACAAAAGTCTGGTGCATCACTTCTCTTAATAGGAACACCCATAATCTTGTGCTTTGGCTTGTCAAATGGATATTTGTCACCTTCACTATCAATTACAGCACCAATGTAAAGTTTCTTTGCGAAACAGAACATATTGCTAAAGATATTTTCACGGTTGAACTTGATTTTGTTTGTAGTCTTTGACTTGGCTGCTCTTATTTCCAATACTTTGTTAAAGAAATTTTGTAGAATGTTTTCAATGTGTTGATAAACTTCTCTCTTTTCATCTTCGGTATTGAAACTTACACCTTCCTTGACCAATCTTTCAATGGCTTCATTGAAACAAAGATAAACGGAGTCGGTATCATTATGGACAGCCATAACATCACGATTCTTACAAACTAATGGTGTCTTGTCCTTGAATGTAAGACCAAATTCTTTTTCCAATTCACCGATAAAGCCCTTGGTTGGGTAATAATCATTAATTGACTTAGACAACCAATCTCTAAGGGTTACACGGGCACATCTAGTAATGGCTCTTGCACAGTCAATATCATACAAGTGGAATGAACTTGTTAGACATACACCATACATTGAGTTAATAATAATCTTCTTTACACCTTGTCTAGCATCGTAAAGGTCTTCTAAGTCCTTATTGCCATCCTTGTGTGCTTGTTTCTTCAAATCCTTATAATGCTTTCTTTCATCAAATACCATCTTTACTAGGTTAGGCAAAATGGCATCTGTTGTGCGTTTGAATCCAAGTTCATTAATATCCGTTGGGATAACTTCACCGCTATTAATTTGTTCTAATGTTGGGTGAATTACCTTGACTTCTGGTGAAATGTTGAACTGCATAATGTGGTGTGGATATGATGATGTAATATCAAATGACATACAATTATCGTATCGTCCTGGAAAGTCATAGCAATATCCAGCCTTAATAGCAAATTCATCAAAGCTAAATTTGCCATCTTCCCAATAGCAGTTTTGGTAATATGTTTGACCATTGGTAGTTACCTTGTAACATTCTTCATTGTGCCACCAGTCTGTATGGTGGTCTTTTCTATCATTCATCAATTTATTTTGTTTGTGAATGAACTTTAGAATGTAACCTTCTGTAGTTGGTACTTTTTGGAATACCTTATCCAAAGTAGTAACACAATCATAGGCATATTCAATAATGAGTGCGAACAACTTCAATTTCTTTTCAAGTTTTACAAGCAACAATACGTCCTGAACATTATATTCAGTGAATAGGTTGAAATTTTCCTTGTAAATTGTATTGATAGTTCCATCATATTCCAACTTGCCTTCACCTAATTCAAGGTGTGTAACATAGTTCAATGAATAGGATGGGAGTGGGTCATGTTTAGCAAAAGTTACATACAAATCCATATAATCGTGATGTAATAGACCAGGAATTTCGTAGGTTTCACCTCTTTTTGAACCCGTCAATCTATCGGTAACATCTTGCTTAATTGGTGCTTTTGCTACTGGTGATAGTTTGTTTTCAATTGGTTTTTCTATACCAAGTTTTTCACGAATATTCTTAATACGATTGACAATGTAAGGCACGTCAAACAATTTGGAGTTCCAACCCGACCAAAGGTCAAATGCTTGCTTATCAAACCATTTCAACCAATCTGTAATCAATGCTGTTTCATCATCAAAGCCCCTAAAGTTCTTGACAATAGGGTTATCACCTGTATAATGACCTAATCCCCAGGTATAGGTTTGGTCGGTCTTTGAAGACCAACAAGTAATCAAGTTGATAGGAACTTCAGCCTTTTCAGCATAAGGGAATCCTTCAATCTTGAAAAGGCTTGACTTGTTAAATTCTACCCAAACCTTTGTTTTTTCATCAAATACTTTTGGATTTAGTTTAATGAATCTTGAATCAATTTTCTTATAAACTATTTCCTTTTCTTCTCCGAGCATCTTGATACTTTACAATGTAATCATCGGGATAAAGACCACCACCTGCAGTTTCAATATCAAATAAGCAAAAATTCCACTTGGATAAATCTACTTCCAACTTTTCATTATCATACACGGAGTGCATATACTTGACTTCTTCTTTCAAGTCACTTTCAGCAATAGGTGTATTAGCTTTCTTGTAAACATCTACAGTTTTCTTGTCATATTTTGTCTTACGAATCATTGGTACACCATACAAGTCTTTCATAGGTGATTTACCCGTTGGGTCTTTTACCCAATAATCCTTTTCGTAAGGTATCTTCTTATAATGTGTATCTGCAACAGTTCTTAAATAAATTGACTTTGATAACTTGTCATAAAAACAATGCTTGTATGCTTCCATTTAAAACCTCTAAAATATGCTCCAAATATAACAAAGACTGAACTATGTATTTAGTCCAGTCTTTTTTAAGTTTTCGCTAAACTTTATTTTTTGGTTTCGCTTGTAAGGTCAATGCAATTTGGATTGTTTTTGTTAAGATTTTCCAATCTTTCTATTTCATCAGGTTTTGCCTTGCCTTCATCTTCAAAGTCAAAATCTACTTTGATTTGTTCTTCACCTTCACCCAACAAATCGTGCTTTTCGTCGGTAGCAACTTCACAAAGTTTTTCTGGTGCTTCCCTCTTCAAAATATCTTCAGCTTCATCATCAATATCTTCAATATTTGATGTTGTCAAATGTTCACCCTGCATTAGGGAGTTCATCTTCAAGGCATCTTGACAAATTTGGTTTTCTTCATCTATATGGTCAAGTTTAGCCAAAATAGCATTTGCAGCATCCATTACATTAGTTTCAGCATACTTTTCTGTATATTCATTAAGTTGTTTGTAAACTTCATCAAGTTTCTTGTTCAAACCCTTAATTTCTTCTACACATTCCGGCGTAATCTTCCAAGAAATATCAATAGGAACTTTCTTATAGGTAAGAATATCTTTTACTGTTTCAAATGTAATTTCATTACAATTAATGATTTTCTTTTTCATCGTATCACCTCACTTAATTCTTTAACTCGGTTCAATAAAGCATCAAGGTCAGTAAATGTATCATTCTTGATATTCATATAAATTATCTTGTTATCTTTAAGATATACCCAAGCTAAATCTAGCGGGTCTACACCATACTTTATACGAATAATGGTATCATAAACACCAGAGCAAGCATTTACTGTAACTTCAACACCTATACTATTTATTCTTTTTAATATTTCTTCCATTAGTAAATACCCTTAAACTTTTCAAGCATTTCTTCTACGTCCATTCTGAACTTCAAGGAACAACCCTTTGGCAAACTATTAAGGACATTGTTTTTCCAATATCTAAGATTGTCAGATTCAGAATTTGCTTCCTTAATCTTTTCAATGGCATCTTGAATTATACAAGAAACTTCTGTATTAATTCCTTCCAATTCGTTTACGATTTCATCTTGTTCTTCACTTGTCATCATTTTTAAAGTCCTTATTGATTTCTTTCTTTTTGTTACTAATCATTCTTTGTTTATCGTATAATGTTAGTTCATTGGCATACTTGACCATTCTATTTACGAATCCTTCTAGCACTTCTGGAAAACAAAATTCATAGAAGATTCTAGGTGCACCAGAACCACCACTACTACCATTATTGAAATAAACATGGTTTTTTAATAAAGATTCACCTTCCCTTGGCCAGCACCACCAACGATTAGCAATATACAAAGCACGGGAACCCAATACGAATGCTGGTGATTCAATCCAAGAAAAATCTTTTAAGAAAAATTCATTTCCTTTTCTTTTCAAGTTAGGGTTATTATTCAAGTAATAGATAACGGTATTCTTATCAATCCCTTTAAATCCTTGACCTGTCAAAATACTATAATAAAAGGTTTCTTTATCCATTAATAAAATCCTTTTCTATATCCATTTTCTTGCTTTCAACAATACAGTCCTTTAAAGCAAGTATAATGTTGTTAATGATTTCATATACCATCTTTTCAGGTAATATGTGATAGTTTATATGATATTCAGAACTCCAGTCTGTATTCCAAGTCTTACCATCAAAATCAATATTAATAGGATAAGTTATATACTTGTCCTTTACATCAATAACTGGTTCTGAGTTAAAACCATAATTGGGGACAGGATTTTTAACCCTAAATTCACCTTTATGATAAGGCTCATACAAAAGACCTCCAGAATTAGTTCTTACATAATCCTGGATTTCTTTCTTTGTCAATTTATTACCCAAGTACATTCAAGTCCTCAATCTTCTTGTGCTTGCCGCAACATTGTTGTTCAGGGCAAAATACAAGATTTGGGTTTCTATACTTATAGATTTCGCAAGTTGGTACAAAAAGATTATCGGCAATCCAAGCCCATTCTTCATTTTTTGCTGCCAATTGATTTTTAATTTCAATAGACAAATCACGAATTTCCTTTAAGGCTCTTGTACACAATCTACGATTCATAAAGTTAATCAAGGCACGGAGGTTAATCTTCCATACCATCTTACTTTCCATACCCAAAGGCAAAAGGTTAGCTGCATCTTCCTTTGTAGCCTTTCTAGCCATAAGAGCATTGTAAGTTTTTTGTATCAATTCCATACCATCTTCATAGATTGGTTTCAATTCTATATTGTTTTCAATCTTTGGTGGAATGTAGTAACCAAATCCTTGTTCCTCAGAAACATATCTGGTTGATGATTGTAGCCTTGTTGGTGAACCACCTATATGAGTGTATAGCTCACGCAAACAACGAGCAGAAGCCCCACTTATGACCATTTCTACATCAACATATTCCAATACCCTACCATGTCCTGCCTTGATACAAGAAATAGCCCTTTTACGATTCTTTTCTGCATCATCCAATGGTGCTGCCCAGCACACTCCGGCATTATACCCCATTTTTTGTAATGGGTTTTCGGTTGTTCCATCTAATAATTCAATTTTCATCATTCAATCCTTGTGTTCTATAAAGAAATTCAATTTTATCTTTCAATTCCTTGATTTTTTGTTCATCTTTTTTAATCATAGCATCGTAAAGAAATTGTAACAATTTCCTTAGTTCAAATTGATACTCATATTCGTTCATAGATTTCCTGCAAAATAAATTATACTGAAAATAAACCAAAGTATAACCAATGCACTAACTGAAATTATAGACAAGAAATAAGCACTAAAAACAAGTCCAATACAAAAAGGTATTAGACAGACAAGAAAACTTGTCATTAATGCTATAATTAAATCTTTTTTAGGCACTTCCATAGTTAGCCAAAAATATAAAAAATTATAAAATAAAAAAGTCCACTTGACTTTTTTTATTTATCAAGTGAACTTTTATTTTTACTCCCCGGGTGCTGGTTGTAAAGTTTTGTGAACAATTTGCTTTACTTGGGTAAATGGTACTTTACCACCCAAATAGTCCAATGCCTTCATTATAGCGGCTGTATATTGAGGCATCTTTTCATTAGCAAATCTATATTGGTCTTTTCTTTGTGGATAGCTTAAACTTATTTCTTTAGCCATATCCAAGATTTCTTCTGCCTTGGATTTTACAGACTCTTGAATAGAATTAGCATATTCACGAATTTCTACCAATTCTTCTGGTATGAACAAAACTTCATCATCTACGGGCTTGTAACCATTGTGCTTATCAACATGTGCGTGGAACATATCTTTTTCACAATCATAGGCTACCCAAACATTCCACTTGGTCATACCTTCAAACATTCTAGCAAGCTGGCACCAATCATCAGACTTTGCCTTACACTTGAATCCATTATCAAAGGTAATTACCAATCCTTCTTGTGTCTTTGGTAACTTCTTTGCCCATTCAACAGCTTCATTAAAATTGTCAAAATCATAGATTTTAGCCATTCTTACTTTTAACAAAGTTGCGGTTTGTTGTATTGTTTCAATTGTATATTCTTCGCCTGTATTATTGGAAATAACAGACAACAATACCATACCTTCAAAATCATAGTGAATAGGATGAATATCTTCGTTTGAAACCATTTCAAATAGATATGTTCTTGTTTGAATTAAGAACAAAGTATTGATATTTTCATCAAACCACTTCTGACCCCACTTTGCCTGGTCAGAATCAAAAGAACCACCCGTCTTTACTTGCCATCTCTTATCAAATGGGTTGTAGAACACAATTCCTAAAGAAGCATCAACTTTTTCCATATAACGGGCTGGACCTTGTAAATTAGGCAACCATTCAGGTGGTAACTTATTATACAAAGAAGAATGATTACCTTCACCATCAAAAAATTCTTGATAGTTAAAGAACTTCTTAAAAGGTCTAGCTACCACTTCACCGGTCAATTCATTAAAGACTATACCACGGGCATTTAGGGTAACTTCATCCCAATCCTGAGCATAAATCGTTTCATTTGTGTACTTGAATCCTACCAAATGACCTTGACGATGTGCAGAAATTCTGCCTTTCTTTTCAGCTTCCAAAAATTCTTGTAATGTTGGTAATCTTGACATTTTATACCCCATAATCTACATAGTTATCCACAATTTCTTGCAGTGTCATTGGTTCTTCGTATTTGTGTTTACATTCATCTTCGTAATGAACTTCATACAAATGGTCACCAATTTCCTTAATCAATAGCCATCTATCACAACTGCACGCATCAGTAATATCAAAGATGTGAAAACCATCATTGTTTTCACCCTTATATGCACCACCACCGGCTACATCTAAGTTTTCTATCAAATCTTTAATACTTAACGATTGTTCAGTCATAATATACCTCTTTTGAGGTCAATATAGTAATAAAAGTTTAATTTGTCAAGTTTAAAAATATTTACATGAAACTTGTCTCTGTCCTTTAGGACTTTTTAATATTAAGTTTCATTCAAAATCCTCGCTTAGTTCTTTTATCCTATCTTTCACTATTTGTTTCTTTTGTAATTCTATGTGTTTTTTCATAAAATTACGGTATTCATCAATGTTACGAATAAGTTTAGTTTTATTTGGATTTGTAATATTATAACATTCAATCACATTACCAATCTTAATTGCGGCTACATACCAGTCAAAATGGTCATAGGTATCAGCACCATTACACTTGAATCCAAGTTCCTTATTGACTTCAAGATAACCATTGTAAAATTTTCTATACTCATCACTACAATGTGCTAGATTATCCTTTAGATTTCTTTTTTCTTGCATGCTTAGTTCCCTCATTTGTAAAGTCCTTTTCTAAAAATTCAACTCGTTTTCTAATCTTATATTTTTTATACTTTAAACTTAAAGATTGACAAAAATTTTCAAGGTCATTTTCAGTATAAGGTACAATATTATTTGCTGTATAATTAAACGAATCGTCTGTACTTGGTTTGAATAATAGTAAACCTCGTCTTGAATTGTACCAAAAAGACATTACATCCACATCCATACATTCATCTTCATATTTTAAACCCCAACTTTTTAAATCGCTGACATGATAGTCTTGCAAATAAATAGCAGGATATTTCTTTATAATTTTTTCTACTTGTGATACATCATTTAAAATCATTTTCCAATTCCATCAGTTTATTTTGAACTTGTAATTCTTTAATAAGTTTATATTGGTCTTGTTCCCACTTTCTAACATCGTCAGGATTTACATACAAACCCCATTTACAAATTGTCCTAAATTCACGATAAGAAATATACTTGGCAAAAGCTATCTTTACATCACCAGTAGGTCTAAAAATATGCATCTTGATTTTGGAATCTTCTGCCAATGAAAATGTAAACATAATACCCGATGTGTATCGGTTTTCACACTTTTTACCTTGTAAACAACCTTCACTTACCCTAGTTCTATAATAGGTTCTAAACTTCTTATTTGTACGATGTGTACAACCAAACTCATCAACCCAGATATTTTCGTGTTCATCACGAATCCATTCGTCGGCATCCTTATCCTTCATCTTCCAAAAAAGATAAGGTGATTTATTCACAAGTTTGGCAAACTGTCTTTCGTTCATTCAAAGTCCTTTTCAAGTTCATGTGTTTTCTTTTCAATGACAAAAAGTTTTTGAAAATACTTATTGATTATCAAGATTTCATCATATTGTTCTGCAGGCATTAAACGATAAGTAATACCGCATCTACAAGGTAGTAACTTGTGTTTACCATTTCTAATAAACGAACTCCAGGTAACTACTTCACTTGTATTAAAAATATCAAGTATTATTTCCGGACTGTTCTCATATTTTTCCTTGAATTGTGGGAATCTATTTAAGTATTCATCAAGTGACAAAATCATCCTCTATTGATTTAATTCTATCTTCAAGTTTCAATTTTTTCATTCTAACAATTTGTTCTTTAATGGCATCATTCAATTCTTTTTGTGTAGAACACACAACATATTCATAACCAGTCTTAAATTCATATTCATCAAAATTCAATGGGTGTTTATAAACCTTATACACCGTCGCACAAGAATTAAAATCATATCCAGTCAAAAGATACTTTGTTTCATCTGACTC
>AUXO017217366.1_pt1 | contig 10075 bp, 9 predicted proteins | sample 768731 | NCBI WGS metagenome assembly AUXO01 (sample SAMN02715735, study PRJNA202380) | gut metagenome | biome: sheep rumen | host: Ovis aries | place: New Zealand: Palmerston North | reverse complement strand
TTAGCAAAATTGGAATCATTAAAAGCAACTATTCTCCCAATAACATAGAATCCTTCGTCTTTCAACTTGTTTATAGCTGTTAAATATTGCTCCTTAGTATTGGAATATGAGTTATAGTTGCTTATCGAATACTTCTTAGCAACGTCAGACTCATATGCCATAAAACCATCTTTGATATCAACAACAAAAGCATTAATATTGTTATTTTTAGCTAAAGTTATGTATTCTTCAACATTAGCCAATGTCCATTTACTACCTGTTAAATATAAAGTCCTTGCCTCATCAATTAAGACATTATCATCAAAACTTGGTTTTTCCCTATATGAATAATCTAGATTTTCTGATTTACCACCATATAGTTCATAACTAAATTTTCTATTTTTATGATATTCATCATACGCATTTTCGTCTATATCATCCTCAGAAAAAGCCAAATATTTAGAATAAACGTATCCATCTATATCATTGTATCTAATTTTATACATGTTGATAGAACCATCTTCATTCATCTTGTCATAACCTATCACATCAACATTATTAGACCTTTTGACAAAAGATTTAATCTTACTGCTTGTACTATCGTCGTATATAGTGGCAGATATTTTAACATACATTTCTTTTTCTCTTACCACATCATAAATATCCTCTGTTAAAGCAGATTCCAAAATAAAATACTCCTTACCATCATATCTTATTTTATAATAGAAATGGCCTTCATATTCATTTTTATCTTGCAGAATTGTCACGATAGATCCTCGTGTTATTTTGTCTACTTCAGTATATGTTTCATCGTATAAAGGGACAGTTAAGGTTTCAGAAGCAACATAAAAGTCTTTTTCTTGAAATTTAGGTTGTCCAAATGTATTTTTGAACACAATACCTACTATTGCTCCTAGTGCGCATAAAAATAATAAAAAAATAGTTACCTTAACTCCTGATACTTTCCTTCTCTTCATACTACCACCTATAATTAAGTATAACACACATTATTCTATAGGTAAAGTTAGAGAAGCAGAATTTTGGTTAAGTCCGCGTAAATAATAATTGGGTACATCACCTTGAATAAGCTTTAAAGCCACGGGTATGGAACTTTCTATTTTAATTTTATTTGTTATGAAGGGTAAAATAACTTGTTCAGATAATTCTAAAACAATATTAACTTCGATTAAAGCATTGTTTATACCATAATCCGTAACTTTTGTATTTATATAACTTACTATGTCGCCAACCAAACTAAATTTAACTGGAATTTTAGGCCCTACATTAGCTAAAATAGAATTACCAAAGATAGCTCCCGTAGGTATTTCATAAATAATCCCCTGCTTTAATTTGTTTATATCATAATTGAAAAGCAAATCAGTTGGCAAATCAATAGATTCAATTTTACCTAATTCAATATATTTCAGATCCAATTGAATATTATTTGTAATTTGTGTTAGTAATTTATTGACAACTATTGGATTAAAATCAATACTTTTAATTGTCGTTTCGTCTTTTACAATCAAAAATAACTCATCAACATTTATGCCTTGAGTTATATTTTTACTAACCGCATTATTTATTACGATACTAGCCAACTTACGCGATTCTAAGTCGGCAAAATCAATTAGTATCGGATTTACTTTCATATTGATAGTGCGGAATAACAATAAAATAGTTAGAACCACAGCTATAATTATAAATATAATATGATTTTTTAATAATCTGCGGCGACCTTTTAAATGAATTCTATGCATACCTTCACCAGTATATTTATATGCATAGTTTTGACAAATAGAATTTATTTAAAGATCAATCCATTATTAAGTATGATTCAGTCTTTAGTTATAGCGTTTATCGTAATAAAACATAATAATAGAATTACAGAGGTAAAACTGATTAAAACACCATTTTTAAAACAAATTGTCAAAAAATTAGTTATAAGGGATGAAATGAAAGGCTTCATGGCTGACATTCGTGTCAAAATATAATTCGATATCAAATAGTCCAGTGAACCAAATACTATGTATATAATGCCTGATATAAGCATTGATATACCTAAATACTTTAAAGCCTTATATATTGCTTTATTAATGATTATTAAGGTTAGTATTATGACTAATGCTGCAATATACAAATACCATGGGTTAAAGTTAATGATTACATCCATTTTATCAACTTGCAAATCACCTATAGTTTCACTTCTATCAGGAGCTATAGTGGATATACTGTGGCAATACTCCTCAATTTTGGCATCAAGTTCTTCCTCGTCCATCATAATATTAATATGATTATTAAGAGATACTTTAGCTGCCAGTTTCATATCATCTATTGTTTTTTGAGACATTAATGGTTTATTATTACCATTTATAATATATAAAGCTGTCTGATTAAAAAAATCCCCTAGTAACGCATTAATTTCATCGCTCTTTAAGATATCCGTTACTATATCTTCCGGGATACCATTAACAATAGCTAATTCTGTTATTCTTTGTTTCAAAGTAACACCACTAGTTTCCCTATTAAACAATGTGCCAATATCAGCATTGATAATATCGGTGCTTTTAACATATTTGGAAATGTTTTCTTTAGATATTAAGGCTTTACTACAATAAAGAAACATTGAAGCTGTTATAACAACTGTCAAAGTTAATGAAAGAAATGTATTTATAAAAATTTTTATAAATTTCATTTTTATCACCTACTGATAAAAATATTATCATATTCTCAGAAATAAATCAATTTAATAAAAAAACCAAGTAATTCACTTGATTTAAACGCCTACTTTATAAAAATCCAATCTGAGCTTATCAGCTATAGTAACAATAAATTCTGAGTTAGTTGGTTTTGCCTTATCAATATCGACACTATGTCCAAATATATTTTCCATGAGTTTGATATCGCCTCGATTCCAACTAACTTCAACGGCATGCCTAATAGCTCTTTCTACCCTAGAAACAGTTGTATCATAACGACTAGCTAGTTCTGGATATAATTCTTTCGTAATACCACCTATCATGTCTGGATTTTCATATACCATATATACAGCGTCACGTAAAAATTGATATCCTTTTATATGTGATGGTATACCTAGATTATGTAACATTTTACTTATTGCCACCTGCATATTGCTATTGTGAAAATCTATACTTATATCTTCCTTTTTCTTAAATACATCAAGTATTTTCTTTTCTAAATCAATGAGTTCAAAAGGTTTTAATATAAAATAGCTAACACCATATTCAGATACCTTTCTAATTACTTCACTAGCATTATAGCTAGTTTCAACAATTACCTTTTTATCAATATTGTTTTCTTTCATTTCTTCTAGAACATCAAGTCCATCTTTTTTTGGCATTATTAGGTCCAATAATATTATGTCATAATCATCCGGATGATTCTTTATTACATCTATACCATCCACACCATCATGTGCTTCCATTGTAATATTTATTTGATTGTTGTCACTAAAATACTCTTTGACTGCATCAATTAGTTTAATGTTATCATCAATCATTAATACTCTTATCATTCATATTCGCTCCCTCTTATTCTTACGAAGTATATTATATAATAATTCAAAACAAAACACTATAGCGAAAAATAGCTAATTTTGTCGAATTGTGTGCACGCCGCACGGGAGTCTATTTTTTATTGTGCAAATTAAAGAATATAGATCCTATAATCATAGGAACATAATATGTCATAACACGCCACAGAATCATTAAAGAACTAAGCATGGCATTTTTGACATACCCAGCGAAAAAGACTGTAAACAAGTATTCTTGTCCTAATGAACCACCTGGTAGAGGTACAAAACTACTTACGATTGATACAAATGATACCAAAACGACTGATGATGCGATATTTAAAGATGTGTAATCACCTAAACTAAATAGAATAATTAATGGTGTTATATATAAGCATATAATAGCCAAAGAATTCATAAAAACCATATATACAAGTTTTCTTTTGCTTGCAAGTAATGTCTTAGATGCAGCATTAAATCGCTCAATACGATTACACCATTTTTCTATTTTTTCTTCTTTACGTTTTATAATATGCATTTTAGCTAAAATAGTAATCATAAACTTCATACACTTGATTCCTGCTTTCTTGCTATATGCTAAAATGCACAACATAATTATTGCTAAAGCATTTATACTAAAGCCCAAAAACACGAATAATTTCAAAGTGTAGTCAAAAATAAAAATATTTAAAACTTTATTTAACGTCAAGGTTAATATCATAACCAAAGCGAAAGAAAATTGATGAACAATAGTTTCTTGTAACACAACATTAGTTGCCTGAGTTAGTGACAGATGATTCTTTTTTAAAACGTATATTTGAAATGGCTGACCACCACTAGCGAATGGTGTTATAGAATTGAAGAAAAAAGTCATCAACTGCAATTTAAATGTATCCACAATTTTAGCTGGTCTAAAAGATGAAATCATCTCATTAGTAGCAACAGCTTTAAATAATGTATAGATAGTTACAAAAAAATAAGCAACTACAAGCCATATAAATTTAGCGTTGACAATATTATGCGCTATCTCCTTATAGTCATCCTTTAAGGAAATATATAATACTAATAAAGTCAATACTAGTATTATAAAAATATTTAGTTTCTTATTCTTCATACTTAATTCCTTTTAATTTCTTTCCTTCCAACAATTCTAAACTAGCCCCACCGCCTGTGGATATGTGACTAAATACATCATCATATCCAAACAACTTTATAGCAGCTGCTGTATCACCACCACCAGCTATTTTTAAAGCATTTATGTCCTTTAATACACCGCATAAGCCTTTAGTTCCTAAGCTATATCTATCATCTTCATACATACCAACAGGGCCATTCCACAATATCGTTTTACTTAATCGTAAATACTGCCCAAATAGTTTTACTGTCTGTGCCCCAATGTCCAAACCCTTCTCATCAGGTGTTATATCACTTATAAAGCATGTTTTAACATTGGTTACAACATCAATAGGTAAAATGATTTTGTCCTCATATTTAGATAATACATCCTTGCAAAATGAGATACTATCATCATCAACTATGGATTGACCTACTTCTATACCACTTGCTTTTAAAAATGTAAAGGCCATCGCCCCACCTATTAAAATATAATCAGCTTTATCAACAAAATTATTTATGACACCAATCTTATCGGATACCTTTGAACCACCTAGTATAATAGCAATAGGCTTTTTAGGATGATTCATTACATCGTCCATTATTTTTAATTCTTTTTCAATTAAAAAACCAATACCACTAGGTAAAAACTCAGCTATACCCGCATTTGAGGCATGTTGTCTATGAGCGGTACCAAAAGCATCGTTAACAAAGACATCACCTAAAGAAGCCCAATACTTTCCTAATTCTATATCATTATTACTTTCTTTCGAACCATCAATATCCTCAAAGCGCGTATTTTCCATAAGTAAAATATCGCCATTCTTTAAGTTGTCCACAGCTTTTTTTAATTTATCACCATGTGTTTCATCAATAAATATAACATCTTTGCCCAGCAATTCACTTAATCGTTTACTCACAGGATATAGAGTATTCACTCTATCATCATTAGTTTTTACTCTTCCTAAATGGCTCATTAGTATTATCTTAGCGTTTTTAGCTAAAGCGTATTTAATTGTTTCTAAACTTTCAATAATTCGTGTGTCATCAAGCACCTTTCCGTCCTTAATAGGTACGTTAAAATCAACTCTCATGATAACTTTTTTATTTTCTATGTCTAAATCTCTAATTGTCTTCATCATAATCACTCTATATTTCTTTATTTCCATCTTTATAGTAATCAAAAATCTGATGCACTAACTCACATACATAATCATTTACGACTTCACCAAGTTTAAGTTTGGATATCATCTCAAAAACTCTTTTTTCATCGTCAATATATTGTTCTAAAGTTTTTTCTTCAGTTATAATTTTGACCTTGCCTTGCTTGCTTATTACAAATTTATGTTGCCCTTCAGACATTATTTGGTAACCAAATATTTCTGATAAATCAATAGCCAATGTTGTTATAGCGTCACGTTCTATATTGCCTAGTTTTTCAATAGACTGATATAGTTGTATAGCACGCACTACATTAGCATCAAATTCTTTTGATGAGGCATATAGTTCATCAAAAGTACACTCTGACATACCTTTTTTTACTAAAAAATCGGCGACATTAGAATTCACAATATAGTTACGTAATGACATTTCTGTTGTAACAATGTTCTTATCTAATTTAAAGCTACCGCTTGTCTGCTCTTCCAATTTTTTTCCTTGTTCTTTAACGCGCATTTTGTATTTTTCATATAATTGATCGCGGTTAGCCTTACGTAAAGCCGCAGATAAAATTGTTGCGCGATGATACTTCTGTACATCCGTCATTTCTGTTTCTAAACAGCGATTTAATTCTTCCGTTATTTTTTTGATATCCATAAAACAAGCCTCCATACCATTATTTTAACACATTTACTAAAAAAAGGAAATATTACATATTTCCTAAGTATTCAGCTGTCCTTACCATTTGGCTTGAATAACCCATCTCATTATCATACCATGCTACAATCTTAACTAATTGTTTACCATCTACATCTAAAACATCAGTCAATAAGCCATCAACCAAAGCACCACAAGTAGATCCTATAATATCACTTGAAACAACTGGGTCATAAGTAAATTTCAAAGTTTCGTTTGTATATTTTTGTAAAGTTTCATTAATCTCATCTTTAGTTACATTTTTAGATAGTTCTAATGTCAAATCAACAACAGAACCTGTTGGTGTAGGCACACGTAAAGCATTACCTGACATTTTTCCTTTTAATGAAGGTATAACCTCACCAATAGCACTAGCAGCACCTGTAGAGGAAGGAATAATATTCATAGCCCCTGCTCTACCTCTACGTGCTTTGATACCTTTATTATGCGCTACATCTAAAATAGTTTGATCGTTAGTATATGCATGTACTGTTGTCATATACCCCTTCTCAATACCAAAGGTATTATTGATAACATCAACAACAGGCGCTAAGCAATTGGTAGTGCATGAAGCAGCTGAAATAATTTGCTCGCTACCATCCAAAGTTTTATGATTAACATTATACACGATTGTTTTCATATTTCCTTTTCCTGGAGCTGAAATAATAACTCTTTTTGCTCCAGCTTTGATATGTGTATATGCTTTATCATATTCGACAAATTTACCTGTACATTCAAACACTTCATCAATATTTAATTCTGCCCATGGTAAATTTTCCGGATTCATTTCTTTAAATATTCTAATCTTGCGATTTCCTACAATAATATTACTCTCATCAAAACTTATCTCATCAGTTCTATAATTTCTATGATTACTATCATATTTTAATAGATACGCTAATTGTTCGGCATCCGTCAAATCATTGATTGCGACAACTTCAAAATTAGGATTTTCCTCCATAATTCTGAAAACTAACCTACCAATTCTTCCAAAACCATTAATAGCAACTCTAATCATATATTTCCTCTTTTCTAGTTTTTAAAACAGCTCCCGCCTATAAATTCTCTTAGTACTGATTCTTTTGGAACATCATCACTTGGTATAGGCAAGAAATTCCTTAAAAAATTAATTAATCGTATAGCTTCTGGATATGCCTCATCATCCTCACTTACTGAGAAAAGTAATGGCTCAGCATATACTTTTAAAACGCCCAACTCATATATTAAAGCTGAATTAATAATAACATCAGCCTCATTTTGATATGGAAAGATATATTCATCTTCACCTTCCAAAATATCCGGCCATTTTTTTAATGTTTCAGCTGCTGAGTATCCACGATATTGATTATCTCTAATTATTCTTCTTAAACGTCTTGTATCTGATGTATGGATACGATTATGATTATCAATATTCAATTGTGTTAAAGGACTTATATATACTTTAAATTTATTGCTATCATCAATAGCTAAAGTTAATTCTGGATTTAAAGCATGTAATCCTTCTATTATGATAATATCGTTTTCTTTAAGCTGTAGATAATTTTGTTTATACTCTCTTTCCCCTAATACAAAGTTATATTCAGGTAGCAATACTTTTTCGCCTTCTAATAATTTTAATAAGTGTTTATTAAATAAATCTGTATCTATAGCCCTTAAAGATTCAAAATCGCCTTCCCCATTTGGCTTTTTAGGTGTGTCTGTTCTATTGTGAAAATAATCATCAATAGATATACTATGTGTTTTAAATCCTCTAGCTCGTAGGTACACAGCTAACTTACGTGCTGTAGTTGTTTTACCACTTGAAGATGGTCCTGCTAACAATACAACTTTAACGCTATCTTTTCTAGCCGTTATCATATCAGCAACTTTGGCTAATTGGCTATTGTAACGGGCTTCAGCTAATTGTATAACATCAACATAATTTCCCGTTGATACTATAGCATTTAAATCTGCTGCATTGGAGATACCAACGGTTTTACCCATTTCTGTATAATCTATAAAAGCATCAAATAACATCTTATGATGTGTATAATCCTCTGTGCCTTTTGGATTGCGTACGGTTGGATAACTTAGGACAAAACCTTTTTCATCAATAAAAGTTAACTTATAGTCATCCAATACTTTAGTAGATGGTGGCATCTCACCAAAGAAATAATCATAATACTCATCCAAACGATATAGATTGACATACGTATTACTTATATATTTTAAAACATTAGCTTTATCTATTTGCTTGTTCTTTTTATAGAATTTAATAGCGTCCCTTCTAGCTACGCTTAGTTTAATGAAGTTGTAATCTTGTTTTACCATTTCGTTCATTACATTTTCAACTTCCAATAAGATATTTTTATCTAATGCTCGGCCAACAACTTCACAATATACACCTTTATCAATCGAATGCTGAATAATAACTTCGGCATCAGATCCTAAGACTTTTTTAAAAGCTACAAGCATTAAAAATTGAACGCCCCTTGAATAAGTAGCATTACCTATTAAACTGCTTCTATCAAAAAATTCCACTTTGCATTTATGGTTTATGCCATATGTTAGTTCTTCTATTTGATTATCAACTTTGGCAAGTAAAATAGGGTAAGCAAAATTATACTGTTCAGATACAGCTATTTCACTTAATGGTGTATTTTCTCTATACTCTCTTACCACACCACCATTGAACTCTACTTTAATCATCTTTTCCATTAATATCACCCTTATTCTTTACATTTATATTTTAACAAAAAAATAACGTTTTGTCATTCTTTTTATTAAAAATTATGTCTACTATTATTTCGTATAAAAACAAATAAGACGATATATGATAATAAAGGAGATGATTAAATGTTAATACCTACCATAATTGAAAGAGGTAGCAGCGGCGAAAGGATATATGATATATATTCTAGATTATTGAAAGATAGAATCATTATGCTCACAGGTGAAATTAATGATGATGTTGCCAATATAATTGTAGGGCAATTACTATATTTAGATAGTATCAATCATGATAATATCAGCCTATATATTAATAGCCCTGGCGGTAGTATATCAGCTGGTATGGCCATATATGATACAATGAATTTTATCAAAAGTGATGTTGAAACAATATGCCTAGGCATAGCGGCTTCAATGGGGGCATTTTTATTATCAAGTGGTTCTAAAGGTAAACGTTATTGTTTACCAAATAGTGAGGTCATGATACATCAGCCATTAGGTGGAGCCCAAGGGCAAGCGACAGAAATAAAAATAGCTGCTGAGCATATCTTGAAAATTAAAAATAAAATGAATACTATTCTGTCCAAAAATACGGGTAACGATATTAAAACTATTGAAATTGATACTGAACGTGACAATTATTTTGATGCTGAGCAGGCTTTAGAATATGGTTTAATCGATAAAATATTATAAAAAATAATAAGGCATGACCTTATTATTTTATTTTTATTTATTTTGATATCCACCTAAGTGTTGTTCTCCCATTTGAACTAATCTCTTAGTGATTTCACCACCTACTGAACCGTTTGAACGGCTTGTAGCATCAGGTCCTAAGTTTACACCAAATTCACTAGCTATTTCATATTTCATTTTATCGATAGCTTGTTTAGC
>AUXO016961276.1_pt1 | contig 10075 bp, 10 predicted proteins | sample 768731 | NCBI WGS metagenome assembly AUXO01 (sample SAMN02715735, study PRJNA202380) | gut metagenome | biome: sheep rumen | host: Ovis aries | place: New Zealand: Palmerston North | reverse complement strand
AAATATTATTCAGTTGAACTTGAATTTAAAATAAGAAAAAATAGCATCTATTAATATGGGTCCAAGACTTGTTAAGGTAATAAGTATTGATGATAAAAATGACGGAAGAAGAATAAAGGTTAGATTTAAACCTGAAGATAATCGTTTAACAGACGATAAACTTCCTTATGCCTTTCCGTCTCTTCCTAAAATATTTAATATTATACCTAAAGTTGGTGAAAGTGTTTTAGCCTTTACAATGGAAAATGATGAAGGCTTCACTCAACGTTTTTATGTCGGTCCAATAATTTCACAAGACAATCACATGTACTATGAACCATATGAACTTGATTCACAAACCATGTTCATTGGTACAAGAATTAGTCCAGAAGCAGCAGAAAGTGTTAAACCTGATACTGAAGGTGCTTATCCGAAAAAAGAAGACGTTGCTTTAGAAGGTAGGAAAAATACTGACATTATCTTAACAGAAGATGACATAAGAATAAGAGCAGGTGTTAAACTCTGTAACGAAGAAAATAAAAGAGATGTTAAATTTAATGATAGGAATTCTGCATTTATTAAGGTAAAATTTAATCCTGATGAACAATATGCAGATAATGATAAGTATCATAGCACAGCAGCAATTGTTGCAGATAAAGTTCTTTTACTTGGAAACGTACCTAAAGATGGTGAAGTTATGAAAGCCGACAGGGATGACCTTATTAGTGACGAAAAAATGAAAGAACTTATCGAAAAATCACATGAATTACCTTATGGTGATAAACTCATTGAATTTTTAAAAATGTTCAGAGATGCCTTTGTTAATCATGTTCACCCATTCCCAACAATGAAACCTTGTGCAACTGATGATATTAAAAATCTTAAAAAATTCGATTTAACAACTCTTATTTCAGATAGTATTAGAATTAATTAAAAATAAAGCCGTAGATAATTTCTACGGCTTTTTCATTTATTCATATCTTTCTGTCACATCACTTACAACATTGAATCTTAAAATATCTTTATAGTATTTTACTTCTCTACCTGATTTAACTTTTATATCAACAAAATATTTACCAGGAATTAAATCTTCAGTATATACAACAAAGAAGTTCTTTAAGAATCCCATTTCTATTGGCTGATAATCGAAAACTGTTAATTCTCTATTACCATCTTTAATGTAAATTCGATATTCTGCATTGTCAATTAACTTCATTTTGAAAGTTTCAAATTGTTTTTTGAAATCAACAGTTACTTCTCTGATTTCACCCCTATTTAAGTCTTCTGCATCGTTGATTCCATAAACATCAGGAACAAAAGTTTCTTTGGTACTAACAACGTTTCCGATTGAAATAAAGTTGTTCATTTTTTGAACTTCAAATTCCATTTCAATATCTTCTATTTCTTCCCCATTTAAAGCCAAATTTGACCAATTATCATACAAGACAGTTCCATCCTCCACATCTTCTGTTAAACTCGAAATAACGGCAAAATAGACACCTTTTTGAGCCTGTTGTACAGGATACTCAATATCATTGATTGTACATGTTGGAATAACGTCTAAATTTTCAGGAATACCATTTATATTTGTATATAAATAAAGCCTATTTTCTTTTCCTTTACAGAAACTTGCTCTATTATCTTTAATGGTTTCACAATACTTACATTCAACATAAGGATGGAAGAATGTATTTGTGTTATCAGTAAAGAATCCAACATATTGTGGTATATCTGTTTCCATATGTTCATATTTTGGGGTGAACATTAACAAGATACCATAATTATGTTCACCATTAAGTACATCTAAAACATAACTTGTTATATTTAAATCAAGATTTTCGTTTCCGAAATCGAAATGTTGAATATCTATGATTGAAGAAGATTCTCCACTATTATATAAAGCAAGTTGCTCATCAATATATTCTTGTGAATAAACGCCACCTTCTAAATTAATCTTTACTTTTGTATTACCACTTAATACCCAAATGTTTTTGTTAATGAAATTAAGGTATGGGTCTTCAACATCAATTTTATCAACATCTACAGGCCATAAAGTACCGTTTTTTGCAAAGTTCCATGACGATGCTTCTTCAGAAAATGAACGATTGTTGTTAATCCAAAAATCAGCAACATAATCATATCCTCTACCCTCATCAAATTCACATGGTAATTTAAGTGCCATTATATCAAATGAACACGCTCTTTGTTTTACTTTCAAACCATTTGATAAAAGTTTTTCAATGGGATAACCATCAACGGAAAAACAGTTTGTCATTTTTAATTTGAAAGTAAGTTTTGACGTATCAGCAAATGTTTTATCTTCAACTAATTCTTTAATTTGATTCTCATCAAAATGAATAATTCCACGACTTAACAAACCATTTCCATAATGTAATTCCAAAATAGGATTTAAACCTACATTTGCAAATGGTCTGTTTTTATATATTGTATTTTGTTTATCTAAGAAAAAATGTCTTATCATAATAACGTGTTTTATATATAATAAATAGTAGAATTAGTTTTTAAAATAATTTTAATTATTAACTTGCGTCTTCTACTGTCCAACCATTAGGAATACCATTAACACCACTTCCCCAATCTTCCATGTTTCCATTTTTCACAAATGTACCTGAATTTGCAACACCTGAAACCCAATCTTCAGTACAGTAAGTTGCTGATATATCTGTTGCAAGACATTTAATATAATTTAATGAAGTACATCCACTAAACATTCCTTCATAACAACTAGATTCTAACACTGTTGCTGGAAGTTCAGGTGCTGTGGTTAATGATGTACAGCCAGCAAACATTTCTTTATAACAACCAGTAGTTGCAGTTGTTAATGGAAGTATAAGATTTTCGGCTGATACAATAGAAGGGTTTTCATAAAAAAGATAATTCAGTCCGTCATACATATCTTCAAGAAATTCTGTTTGTCCACTAAAATTATCATTGTATAGTATTGACATAACATTACCATACAGATTGTATTTCAAAGAATTATCACCACCATTAACAATTGTATAATGTTCTGAATATCCAGGATAATTATCCGTTCCTTTAAGTTGTATTATATCGTTTGCGTTTACTGGAACTTCTACGTAACTATCTTCTACTTCTGTCCATTCACCATTGTTTAATTTGTAATATAAAACAGACGTATCTTGGTAAGGCTTATTCAATTGTATAGAAGTATTACTACCAGAAATGATTTCAATTGTTAATGGCATACTTCTATAATCAACAGGAGGGATTGGTGGTTCGCCATCTGTAAAATAAATATCGTCTCCAACAATACTTACATTAGGTAAAATAGGACTACCATTGATGTAAGTTTCATATTCACTTATTGTTTCAAAGTCTTTAAAATGTATTAAATTTCCCATATTTCTTGTTTATTAAAAAAATTTAATTATTAACTTGCGTCTTCTACTGTCCAACCATTAGGAATACCATTAACACCACTTCCCCAATTACTCATAGATGCTGCTTTAGTAAATGTACCTGTTTGTGCAACACCTGAAAGCCAAAATTCAGTACAGTGTCCTGCTGATATATTAGTAGCAAGACATGTAACATCATTCAATGAAGTACACCCACTAAACATTTGAGAATAACAATATTGTGCTAATGTAGGTGATGGAAGTACAACAGATGTTAATGCGGTACAACCTTTAAACATTGAACCACAACAGTTTTGTGCTAATGTAGTTGCTGAAATTACTGGTGCCGTTGTTAATGATGTGCAACCAATAAACATTTCACTATAACATTCATCCACTAATGTTGTTGCTGGAAGTTGTGGTGCTGTGGTTAACGATGTACAATTAGCAAACATACCATGATAACAACCATACCCCAGCGTTGTTGCAGGAAGTATTGCAGGAGCAGTTGTTAAATTAGGACATCCAGCAAACATTGCATGATATGAAGCAACACCACCAGTTAATGACGTAGCAGCAAATACAAGATTTTCAACCGATGTTAAACCACTTAAATTTTCAAAAAGAGCATTATATCCGTCACCATATAAATCAGGATAATCTGTATAATTAAGAAAATCATCACCATAGAATATAGACATAAAATTTCCATACATGATATATCTTAAAGATTGAGAAGATTCATATATTAAATGATAATAACTTGATGCCACACAATAATTATATTCTCCTTTTATTTGAATTTTATCATTTGTTTCTACGGCAATAGTTTCGGCTGAATTTACCTTCACCCATGAATTATCATTTAACTTATAGTACATATTTGCTTCATCATATGTACCTTCTCTAATGGTTAAATTACCACTACCACTTGTTATTTCAATTGTTAATGGTATAGTACTATAATCTATAGGTGGAACAGGTGGTACTGGAACACCTCTATTATAATGAATAATATTATCACTTTCTGTTAATGAAACGTTTGGAAAAACGGCTTCTTCTGACTGTATATATGCTTCATATGAAGCAACATCTAAAAAGTCTTTTATATATTCCATAAAATCTGTTAATTTTTATCTATTATTTATATAATAAATAGTTTTAAAACCGATAAATATTTTTTAATAACACCCTTGACAAAATAAAAATTTTTACTATATTAATAAAAAATATTATTAATATGAAGAAAATCGGAAGTGTTATTAAATTAAACAACGAAGATATTAAATTAAAAATTGGAACTGTTGATAAAAAGAATCCAGATGTTATATATCTTGAAGGTGGTTTCTACGTAAAACCCATTATAGAAAAAAATGATTATAAAAACGACATGGAATTAATCAAAAATACATTTAATGATTTAATTAAAGACTATGTTAAAAATAACAATAATTTCAAAAACAATTTTATGTTTTTTACCGATGTTGCTGATGATTGGTTAAAATTCGATAAAAAATCATTTTTCTCATTTCAAGTATTCTTAAAGCCTTCAGATAATTTGCTTAAAGAACAAAAAAATTTCAATGGTGTTGTAACTTATTTAAGTAAAGAAAACAATTACAATACTGAAATTATTAAAAAAATTTTTGAAGATAACGGCTATCAAGTTTCTAAAACAAAAAATAATCACTGAACAAAATTTTATTCAGTGACTATTTTTAATTATTCCAATTATCAAAATCATTATTTCTTTGTATTTCTTGAAGTATGCCTTCCATTGTAGTAATCATATCATGAATTTGTGGCTGAAGATATTCAGGTAATTTTTGTTCTAATTCAACTAAATTATGCATTTCATTTCTTATAAGTTCATCATAATCACCAGAACATTCTTCCTTCAAAACCTTCTTTATACTTTCAGCAACAATTTTCTTAAGTTTTGTTTCGTTGAGTTTTATTATATTTTGTTCCATTTTAATCCATTTTACTAATAAATAGTTTTATTATTTGAAAATAATAATTTAAAACCAAAAGATAAACTATTTATATATAAATTGTTTATTAATTATGCAAGAATTCTATATTAGAAGAGGGTCAATAAATCCATACCTTAGAATGGAAGTTATTAATGATGGAAGATACGATTATAGAAAATCATTAATAAATAATTCACTTATGGATTCAGTTGTTACATTTTCAATGAAAGATGTTGAAACAGGACTTTTGAAAATATCAAAAGCACCTGCTAAAGTTGTTGTGGCAAAAGATAGTGGATGTGATGAAAAATATATACTACAATATGATTGGAAACCAAGAGACGTGAAAAATGAAGGAATATATGAAGGTTGGTTTGACATTACTTTCAACGGAAATTTAACTGAAAACGGTGAAGAATATCTTAAAGGAAACTTTAAAGTACCAATTCAGGAAAAACTACAAATTGTGATACTTAAATAAACGCAGTTACAACTGCGTTTTTTATTTTATATAAATTATTTATTTTTTTATTTGTCCTACTATTTATATATAGTAAAAAATAAATAAAGTATGAATACAGAAGAATTTATTAAAAAAGCACGTGAAGTACATGGAGATAGATACGACTATTCAAAAACGATACTAACCAAATCAACAAATAAAATATGTATTGTCTGTCCAGAGCATGGAGAATTTTGGCAAAACCCATATAATCATTTAAATGGACATGAATGTCCAAAATGTGGATATTTAAAAAGATGGTTTATTAGAAAAACAACAACAGAAGAATTTATTAAAAAAGCAAGAGAAGTTCATGGATGTAAATATGATTATTCAAAAGTTGAATATAAAAATCCAACAACTAAAGTTTGTATTATATGTCCAGAGCATGGAGAATTTTGGCAAACGCCAAATGCACATTTAAACAAACAAGGCTGTCCTAAATGTGGTAAAAAAATAAAATTAACAACAGAAGAATTTATTAAAAAAGCAAGAGAAATACATGGTAATAAATACGATTATTCTAAAATTAATTATATAAATAATAAAACACCAATTTGTATTATATGTCCAGAGCATGGAGAATTTTGGCAAACGCCAAAAAATCATTTAAGAGGTCAAGGTTGTAAAAAATGTACAAAATTTCATAAGTTAACAACTGAAGAATTTATTAAACGTGCAAAAGAAATTCATGGTAACAGATATGATTATTCAAAAGCAAATTATACTGGAACACATAACAAAATTTGTATTATATGCCCAGAGCATGGAGAATTTTGGCAAACACCTTATTATCACTTAAAAGGTTTTGGGTGTAAAGAATGTAATAAATATTTTTTAGAAAAAGAAATTAGTAATATTTTAATTGACAATAAAATAAAATTCGAGTATAATAAAACTTTTGAATGGCTTAAATATAAAAAGAATATGTATGTTGATTTTTATTTACCTGAAAATAATATAATCATAGAATGTCAGGGAGAACAACATCTTATAAAAGAAAGAAAATTTGATATTATTAAAGAATCAGATAAAGATTGTTTAAAACGAGATGTTAAAAAAAATTTTTTATGTTTGGAAAGAGGAATCAAAATAATATATTTTTCATACACAAATTTAAATAAGATAGACGAAAATAAAGATTTATATTTAAATAATCCTTATTTTACAAATAAATTTAAATTAATAGAATATATAAAATCTATAAAATAAAGAGAAGTGACAATCACTTCTCTTTCTTTTTATGCTAATTGAGGATATTGTTTTATAATTTTATTTCTTAACGTTTTAACTTTATTTTCATAATTTTTATCTTGCGCATATCTATGTCCATTCATATTAACAAAAGCATCAGGAGATAATATATCATCAACTGATTTTTCACCTCTAAGATAATCGTTTTGCATTAATCTAATATATGGTCTAATACTAGCATTTTGAGAACTATATTTTGCTATATTTTTACCGTTATCATAACAACCAACAGAAAATACACTATTAGTTTCTCTTGCACGTCTACCAAAACCAAAGCAACTTTCCAAATGTGCCTGAGCCATTAACATAGGTAAATCATATCCTGTTTCTTCACAAGCAAGTACCATTTCTTCGGGTGATAATTTTAAATTGTTTGGATTAAAACCTTGGTTTTTAACCGCTTTTGTTATGTAATCTTTAACAGCATCAACTTTATCTTGTAAACTTGCGTTTTGTGTTAATTGATTAGTTTCACCTGCTTTCGTCATTGCATTAAGTTCATTTTGTGCTAAATTACTTAAAGTATATCTTGTTTGTTTATCAACAGCAAGATTATTAATAGAAGCAAAAATAGCACTTGCTGCAACACCTGCAACGATTGCTTGTTTATATTTTTGCCAGAGCTTATTTAAGTCTATAGATTCATTAACTGGACCTATATAACTTTCTAAAAGATAATATTCTTTCAGATTATTTAATTGTTGCTCTGTTAAAACTAAAGATTTCATATTAGAAAATGTTTGTTATTTCAATAAAATTACAAATATCGTTTTCAACTGTGTTTTCAGTAAACACTTTTTTGTTAATTTGTTCTGAAATTGAAGTTAATTTATTAACTGATTCAGTATTACCTTCTTTTTCAAAGTTAGATTTTGCTTCGTTAACTTTGTTAATACAAATTTCTTTGTATTTGTTAAATACAACTTCTTTATCCGTGCTTTCAGAAAGTTCTTTTACTACTTTCTTTTCTTCATCAGATAATTTATCATTGTATTTTTCGTTAAATTCTCTCATTAATTCAGTTGCAATTTCATCAAGATTCTTTTCTTTAAATCTATTGCTTATATTTTCGTGTTTTTCAATTTCTTCACGAATAACTTTTACTGCTGAACTGAAGTCAGAAATGTTTTTAATACTTTTCTTGTTTTCACTAATAAATCTAACTGCTTTATCTAATTCTGCGTTTCCTTTAGTTAATAAGCCATTTGCCTTTTCACCTAAATAAAGATATGCTTCAGAAAGGATTAAACCAAGTTTCTTTGAAGATTCATTAACTTCTTTTTCATTTAAATTAATGTTTTCAGAAACAATGTTATTAATTAAGAAATCAACATCTGAATCTTTACCTGTTTTTCTAATGTTTTCATAAATTGTATGTAAAGTGTTCAAAGTTTTATTTTCTTTGATTGTTTCTGAATACTTCTTAATAATATTTCTACCTTCTTTGCTTTCAAACAATGCTGGAGCGAGATTTTCAAAACATTCTTTAATGTAACCAAAAGAACTTTCTGACAATTCAATTCCTTTGTTTAACATTTTAATTCTTTCAGAACGTTTGTCACATGCTTCGTTCATTTCTTTTCTATATTGTTCAACAGCATCAAGTGATTTTAAACTGTTTATATATTCTTTACTCATAACTACATATTTTATTTATAAATAGTTTATTCATCGTCATCTTTCTCTAATTCGTTGTAAAAATCTTCATCAAATTCATTTTCTGTATATCCACTATCATCTAAAGTTTTTTCATCATTAAATTCATTTTCTTCAATAATATTATTAATCTTGTCAAAAATGTCATTAACTTTTTCATTGATGGTTACATTTTTACCTTCGAAATCTTCAATTTCACTAATGAAATCAGGTTCATTTTCAATTGCTTCTGTTAATCTTTCAAAATATCTTTCGGTAAATGATTTTACTTTTTGTTTTGAAGTTTCGTTCAATTTAGATTTATTGGTGTTTCTTGATTCAACAGGGTTAACTGGACCACCATTATCAGCAGCAGGTGCTTGTGACATATCTAATGATGCTTCATTACCACTCATATCACTCATACCTTCAGTTCCTGCTCCACCAAGCGAATCCATATTCAATGAACCGCCATCGAAGCCACCGCCACCCATACCGCCTGGTGCTCCACCACCACCAAGTGGGTCTTCACCTTGTTGTTGCATTTGGTTGTTTTGAGGATTATTCATTGCATTAAAATCGCCATAGATTCTATCAACACTATCAAAGATACCTGTCTGTTTAATAATGTTTGCCGTTTGTTGTAATTCAGCAGCCATTGCTTTTTCAAGACGAATTTCAAGCAACATATCTTTAATTTCAGAATCACTCATCTTCATGATTTTCTTTAATGCCATGTGAAGTGACATAAGAGGAATACCAGTACCTGGGTCTGCAATAGCAGCAGTTGCTGTTTGAATTCGTTTGGTTATATCTTCTAATTCAAGTGCTTCAATTTGTGCAGAAGGATTGTTCATTGCAAGAGTGAAATTGGTAATTTCATCATCAAGACCCATGAAATGTAAGTGAATCATAGCAATCTTATTAAGTTCCATTAATAAGAATTGTTGAATTGAATTAACCATACGTGAGAATCTAATATCCAATAATGAAAGATTTTGTCCTTTACCCTGTGCTTCTTGGAAGTTAAGGAATGTTTTAGGAACACGTAATGCAGCAAAAACTTTATTCTGCATATAGTTAATATCATCCATCTGTGTTTGATTCTGTGCACTCTGTAAGTTTTCAATAGGAGTTGGTGCTGAAGGGTCTCTAACAGGAATGAAATAATCACTTGATACATCAAGGAAATTCTTTCTTAAATCAACTTGACCTGTTGCTGGGTCAATGATAGGTGTTCTCTTGAAATTATCAGCAAATTCTTGAATAAATGCAGGAACATCTTGGTCATCAATAGCACCAACATATACTTTAAATACACGTCTTTCAACACTCTTATCAAGACG
>AUXO013837727.1_pt1 | contig 10075 bp, 7 predicted proteins | sample 768731 | NCBI WGS metagenome assembly AUXO01 (sample SAMN02715735, study PRJNA202380) | gut metagenome | biome: sheep rumen | host: Ovis aries | place: New Zealand: Palmerston North | reverse complement strand
GTTACTGCTTCAACCTCCGTTATCTTTTTCTACAAATACATGAAATTACATCAGAAACATGAACTTTTCGTTGCAGTCATTGACACAATTGCAGCTGGTGCATTCCTTATTTCATGGATAATTCAGCTTGTCGGATAACGAGGTGGCAATATGGATGACAAACTGATACTGAAAAACAGACTAAAGGAAATCCGTACAGAGAAAGGGCTGTCACAGGCACAACTCGCAGAGATGGTCGGTGTGTCCCGAAACACGATCAGTTCTATTGAAACCGGGCAGTTTAGCCCGACAGCAAAGCTTGCACTTATCTTGAGCATCGCATTGGAAAAGCAGTTTGAAGAAATCTTTTATTTCTGACTTTTATGTCCAAAACCGGATACACTCAGCATATGGACCTTTCACATTTTATAATGCTTTATCGAAAGGGCGGAGCAAATGAACAACAAAAATATCATATACCGGACGGGACAACATTGAAAAATCGAATGCTCTGCGTCTTCCTGATTCTGGCTTTGCTCCTGTTCTCGGCAGACCTTCACCCGCAGGCTTTTGCCGCAGAAACGGAGACTGAGGGCGCGGAGCAGGATTTTGCCGCCGTCGGAACCAATATCTATCAAATCAACAAATACGGGAACATTCTGCTCTCCATCGGGGCCGATTCCCTGCGAAGGCTGGGTTATGAGCCCGGCGACATTGTCCTGATCAGAATCGGCTGCGCTGAAATGGAAATGCCGATCGGCACCGCCTACACTTTTGCCGTGCCTTAGAGCCGGAATCGTTTGCCTTTATTCTTCCGTGCGCTTACCTGCGAATTCATTGCGAATGAGAGGTAAGCGCCTTTTCTATTGTTTCAAGAGAGTTTTACTCAGATTTTATCATCCTTTTTGTTCCTATCACCCCCCTGCCGGTATATAATATTATTCTAGTGGCTGCGCAGAATATGTGTGACAAAACAGTTGCAGCAGTTGAAGATATGAGGGATGAAAGATATGGAACAAGTCAGAATCGTTAAGGATGAGAATAATTATGTGAAGTTATCCGGCAGGATCAATGCGGATAACGCGGAAGCAGCCGAAGCTGAGCTTTTCAGGATTAAGGAAGAAAACCCCGGAGAACCGATGGTGCTTGATTTTGAGAAGCTGAAGTACATCTCAAGTTCCGGACTCAGGGTTCTTTTAAAAATCGGCAAGACAATGGAAGACAAGCTTAAAATCATTAACACGCCGCCGATGATATATGAGATTTTCGAGGATACCGGACTTGCAAACCTGTTTGATATATCCAAACCCATGAAAAACTATTCCCTGGATGGTCTCGATCTCATCGGGAGGGGGACCAACGGAGAGGTTTACCGTCTGGACAGGGAGAGAATTATCAAGGTATTCCAGAAATCCGTTCCTCTCGAAGAGATTGAACGGGAAAGAAAACTGGCGCAGCAGGCTCTGATTGAAGGCCTTCCTACTGCTATCTCGTATTCTGTTGTGACGGCGGGAGACAGATACGGCATCGTTTTTGAACTGATTGACGCGGATACGCTTTCTGCCACACTTAAGAATAAGCCTGATGAGTATGACGCATATACCTCACAGTACATACAGCTGTTTCAGAAAATACATTCCATTAAGGGCAACGCGGAGAGCTTTACGAATATCAAGGAGCTTTATTATAAAGCCATCGACTACTGCAAAGATTATTATACAGACCAGGAACTTTCCCTGCTGAGAGCGCTTGTGGAATCTGTTCCGGATACCGGAACCCTTATTCACGGAGATTACCATCCGAACAATATCATGGTTCAGCTCGGCGAACTGATTCTGATTGACATGGGGGATATGAGTCTTGGCCATCCGATCTTTGATTTTCTTGCAACAGCGGCAACTCAGGTCAATCTGGTAAAACTCAGCCCGGAATATGCGGAATACCATACCAGAATGCCGGCGGAGCTTATAACCAGGACCTGGCGCAGGCTGATAGACAGTTATTTTGCGGATAAGGATGAAGATGAGAGGAAACGGATCGAGGATCAGATCTGTATTTTCTCTAAATTAAAGGTCGCTCTCTGTCCCTTCTTTGGGAGGGGTGTGGCACCGGAGATTGTCCAGGCAAGCATAGATGATGCCAGACAGAATTTATTGCCGCTTATTGACAGCCTGATTGGAAAGGTGGACTGGTAAAAAGGTATGTATTTTATTGATGAGTATCTTAAAAATGTAAAATCCATTAAAGACAGCATTGCGCTTACGGATCAGGATGGAAAAAGAAACTCCAGCTACGGACAGCTGGACAGCCAGTCAAACAGAATCGCGAACAGGCTGATCTCACTGGGAGTCCGGGCGGGCGACAGTGTAATCGTACTTCTTCCAAGAATCATGGAGTATATTGCCTGTGAGATCGCGCTTCTGAAAATCGGCGCCGTAGTTGTTCCGCTTATTCCGGAGTACCCCGAAGACAGAGTCAGATACATTGAAAAAGACAGCAGTGCGGTTCTGATCATCAGGGAAAGCTTTCTGGATGGAATCGGGGAGCTTCCGGATGAAGCCCCGGAACAGCTGAAGATAGATGATGACAGTCCGGCGATGATCCTGTACACCTCCGGTTCAACAGGAAAACCGAAAGGGGTCGTGTATACCAGGAGCAATGTCGACGCGCAGATCATCAGAAGAATGCCCTGTGTAAAGGATATTTCACCGCTCGTGGCTGCCGCTTCAGCCCCCCTGTCTTTTTGTGTTACTGTGACGGAGTATTTCAGGAACCTGGTCATGGGAGGGCAGATCCATATATTATCCAACGAGGTAAGGTCTGACGCCGCGCTTATGTCCTCCTACTATAAGGACCATCAGATTGCCACAGGATTTATAAGCCCGAGAATGCTCAAAAACTTTCAACGGAAAAGCGGCTGCCTGAAAAGGGTGTTTACCGGCAGCGAGAAAGTGGTGAACATCTATTCGAGCGATTATGAGATCGTCGCTATCTACGGCCAGAGCGAGACAATCGGTCCTGTGACGGATTTCCTCATTGATCAGCCTTATGACAACACTCCGATTGGAAAGCCTTCAGAGGACTTAGAGATCAAAATCATGAGTCCGGACGGTGAGGAGCTTCAGGACGGAGAAGAGGGGGAGATCTGCTTTATCGGGAATCTGCCCTGTGAATACAACCATCTGGAGGAGCAGACAAAGAAGGTCTTTAAAAAGATGCCTGACGGAAGAACCTTTATCCGGTCGGGTGATATAGGGAAAAGGCTTCCTGACGGGAACCTTCTGTATCTGAACAGAAATGACTGGATGATCAAGATCCATGGACAGAGGGTGGAACCCGGAGAGATAGAAGCTGTGATCAACAGCGTGGAGGGAATCACGGGCTCTGTCGTAAAGGCTTTCGAAAATGAAGACGGATCGATGCTGCTGTGCGGATTCTATACGGAAAAGCAGCCTGTAGGGAAAGAGAATATTAAAAAGAAGCTTGCCTCTGCCCTCCCGGCATATATGATTCCGGGCACATTTGTGAAGATGGACGCCTTTCCGCTCAATGTCAATGGAAAACTGGACAGAAAAGCGATAGGAAGACCCGATTTAAGCCAGTTCAGCAGTTCATACGAGGAACCGGCTGATGAAACGGAAAAGGCGCTCTGCCATGCCATGCAGGAACTTCTGCACATCAGACGGGTTGGCCGTAATGACGATTTCTTTGAGCTTGGCGGGAATTCCATCAATGCCGCGGCGCTTTGCGCCAGCTGCGGGATTGAAGGGATTGCGCCTCAGATTGTGATAACCGGGCATACTCCGGCAGGGATCGCAAAGCTGATCGCGGAAAAGGACTATTACCCGAAACCTGCTCTTACTGTTTCAAAAACGGTTAAGAAAAGCTATCCCCTTTCCGAGGCACAAAAATATCAGTATGAAGTATGCCGCAGACAGGGGAAAACGATTGATCAGCTCGATCTGGTATATTATTTCAGGCTGGATGACGATATTGACATCCCAAGGCTGATAAACACAGTGGAAAGCATTGTAAATGAGCATCCGGTCTATACCGGTCATATTGATCTGGAAAGCGGGCTCCTGTTCACGGATGAGACTCCTTATAGAATGGAATCGCGCAGCATGACGGACGGTGAGTTTGAAAAGTTCAGAAAGAACAGCTACTGCCATATCCGCAATCTGAAGACAGACCCCTTGTTTGAAGCAGAGATCCTGTATGTGGATCATATCCCCTGGCTGTTTCTGAAGCTGTGCCATCTGATCTATGACGGGAAATCGCTCAATAACCTGCTTACAGTGATCGGTGCCCGGTATAGCGGAGAACCTGTTGAAGCGGAGCAGGCAAGCATGTTCGATCTCATTGATTATGAGTGCAGGCTCAGGGAAGATAAAAAGCTGACAGAAAAAGCGGAGCAGCTTCTGGCTTCCAATTATGAAGGCCTCAGGGCCCCGAAGCTGTTTGCGGACGAAAAGAAGTATTCGACCGCAGCTTCCGGGATGATCCTGAAAGAGGAAAGCGGGACGGAGATAGATGAATTCCTGAAGGAACATGGCATTTCCATCCTCACCCTGTTTCAGGCTGCGATGGAAATGACTGTCAGCAGGATGTTTCAGACAGATGATTTCTGCTATATGAATGTTTATGAGGGAAGAGGAAATCAGCTTCTTAACGCTTCCCATGGTGTTTTTGCCAGATCGGTCTTTATGCGGTCAGGCATCGGAAAGCATGAAAATCTCAGGGAATATTTCAGCGCGATTGAAGAGCAGTATCAGAAGCTGGTTTACTATGATATTTTTGAACCTTTTGAATCGGTCTCAAACTATCCGGAGGTAATATCCGGAATCACACTTAATCTGAGAGACCTGCAGGGATATGCGCTGAAGCTTGGCGGGAAAATGCTGATTCCCGGGAATCTGGAAGAGCTGAGCGCTTATTACGGTCCTTTTACGGATTTTGACCTCATTATCAACAGATATCCGAAGGGCTATGGCTACCAGGTTATTATTGCGTCGACAAAGGTATCGGAAGAATTTGCAAAAGACTTTATCAGGATCCTGGAAGAGAACGTGCACAGGATTCTGGGAGGCTCTGCGTAAATGAAGCGAAAACGAAAGATAACAGGAAAGGGGCCTGAAGGATATTATGCAATCTGAGTTTATAACGGAAGCGAATCGAAAACGGTATGAGGCAGGGATAAAAGCTTTTGAACGGCTGAAATCACGCTGTAAGGATCCGATGACGGAGAACCGTGAGCTTTTGCTTCAGATCCTGCATAAAAACGAGGATACGGAATACGGCCGGAAGTATGATTTTAAAAACATACATTCTATCGATGAGTTTCAGAAAAAAGTCCCGCTGACCCAGTACGCGGATTACGCCGGCTATACAGACAGAATGTCCAGAAACGGGGAGAAGAATCTGATCTGCGCTGATCCTGTCGCTCATTATAACGGATCAAGCGGTACCACGGGTGTCGTAAAGATTATTCCCATGCCGCAGGCGATGCGGGACATCTATATGGCATATGTTACCCTCAATGTGTACGGTGTTCTCGCGGATACCATCGGTGACAGCTGGATCAGCGGAAGATTCATCCGGCTGATTGAGTGTCCTGCGGATGAACATTATCTTCCCTGCGGGGCGACATTTGGCTCGGTCACAAGCACGATGACCAAGCACTTCCGTGAAAATTCGGATCTGCTGTTCACTTCCCCTGTTGAGGCTGTTTTCCCGAGAAGCGGGACAGACACCAGATATCTTCATGCAAGATTTGCCTTAATGGATCCGGATACGACCGGCTGCCAGGTGATCTATCTGAGCCTGCTGCTTGTCCTGTTCAAGTACATTGAGAACAACTGGGAGATGCTGGTCAATGATATTGAAACAGGAACCATAGATGCGTCGGTAGAATTACCGCCGGGGGTTTTAAAGGAACTCATGGAAAAAATCAGGCCGATGCCGGAGCGGGCTGCTGAACTAAGGAAAATCTTTTCCGAAGGCTTTGAGGAACCTTTTGTACCAAAGGTATGGAAGAATATGAAATTCATCAACGGAGTCGGGACGGGAGGCTTCAAGGCGTACGCGGACACTCTGAAAAGCCGCTATGTCGGCGAAGATATACCGTTTCTGAAGCTGGGGATCGTAGCATCGGAAGGAGCTTTTGCCGCTCCTTACAGACTGAACAGCGATGATGCAGTTCTGATACCGGATTCCGTATTTTATGAGTTTCTGCCTCTTGACGCGGAGGATGATTTTTCGAAGATCGTTACGATCGACGGCCTTGAGGAAGGGAAAGACTACGAACTGATCATAACGAACAGAGGCGGTTTTTACCGGTACAGGATGCGTGACGCGGTACGCGTTGTATCGAAATTTGAGAATACGCCGACCATTGAATACCTCTACCGTATAGACCAGACCCTCAATATGCTTGGGGAGAGAACGACAGAGGCGGCGCTTCGGACAGCGGCAAATAATACTGCCGCGGCGCTTGACTTTGAGCTGATTGATTTCAGCGTTTACGCGGACCTCAAGGCAGTACCGCCAAGGTATCAGTACTTTCTGGAAATCGGGAGAAATGCGGGCGGAGAATCTGCGGATACGATCAGAACAAAGCTTGAAGAGGAACTTGGCATAGCAAGCCCGGCGATGAAGAACCTGATCGACAGAGCTGTGTGCCAGCATATAAAGGTCAATTTCCTGCAGCCGGAGACCTATGCGCTCTGGAGGGACCTTGCTATTTACAATGGCGCATCGCCGAACCAGCTGAAGCCGCTGCACATCATAAGGACAGAGAGCCAGAGAAAGTTTTTTTCCGGCATGACAGAATACAGTTCGGAGATCAGATGAGACATCCCCGTTCTGAGAGGAGGACCCAGCTTATGAATTATAAAGTATCTGTGATTGTACCGATGTATAAGGGAACAAGATTTATTAAGGCAGCTGTGGACGGACTGCTGAATCAGTCGCTTGCCGAGCTTGAAGTCATAATTGTAGACGACTGCTCTCCGGATGACAGTCTTGCGTTCTGCCGGAAGCTGTATGGTGACAATGAGCGGGTCCGGATCCTTGCCCAGCCCCGGAATATGGGACCGGGAGAAGCGCGCAACGCGGGGATTCAGGCGGCGAGGGGAGAATATATCGCTTTTGCGGACTGTGATGACGGTGTACTGCCGGAAGCCTGCGAAGAGATGTATGAGCTTGCCAAAGAGAAGAACAATGCGGATGTGGTACACAGCATGGGACTTATTCTCTCGCTGGATCCCACTGATCCTGACAACATCTATGATGTGGAGGAGAAGGATTATTTCCGCATATATACCGACAGAGTTCCCGAAAAAGAACTGACGGTCCTGTCAGATGATATGGATGAGAGGTATGAAAAGTGGAAGCAGCACGCTTACCACTGGCAGCTTGGAACCTATCTGTTCCGAACGCAGTTTTTAAGGGACAACGGGATCCGTTTTGGAGAGATAAGGCTTTCGGAAGATATGGCTTTCTGCTTTGCGGCGCTCTTCCTTGCAAAAACCTATGTGGTTACTCCCAAAAGATATTACATCTACAGGATCAGCAACGAGTCGATCTCCAGGAGAGGGTATACGACACAGTTTTTCAGGACCTCGCTGCACGCCCTGTGCAATGTCTGCCCGATGGCGAGAAAGACCATGGAGCAGGTGGAATATTTTAAAAACAATCCCGACAGCCGCCAGGGAGTGATCGATTATATGATCAAGGTACTTGAAGAGGAATTTGTGATCCCGGCGTACCAGAGCCTGGGTGAGGAAGCGATTCTTAAGGACGGCATATTTACTGCGTTTATGAAGGAACAGTTTGGCGATAATGCTGATTTTGCAGCGTATTCCTTCCTGGAACAGCATCGCAGCTATCCGCCGGTCGTCAGTTCCACAAGCAAGCTGAATGTTGAGACCATGACCAGATACAGGGAAATTCTGGAAAAGGCAAAAAGAGAAGGAAGAACCCTGCGGGCGGAGGACTTTAAATGAAACTGATCTTTCGGTATATGCAGAAGAAAGACAAGATCATATCGGCAGTCGTCATGCTGTTTGTGATTGTCCAGGTTGCCCTGGAGACCAAGATTCCTGTGATCATGAGAGACATATCAACCATGCTGCAGGAAGGAAACATGACCATGGACGCGATCCGGTCAAAGGGTCTTCTGATGACTGCCTACGCGCTGATCGCATTTGCCGCCTCCAGCATTGTATGCTATCTGGTCATTGATACGGCCTGCAGACTCTGCAATGTTATGCGGACAAAGGTATTTGCCAGGATTCTGGACTTTTCTCTTTCCGAGGTTTCATCGTTTGGTACAGGAACCCTTATTTCACGGTGCAATGATGATATTGAAGCTGTCCAGGGATTTATGACCCAGAGCCTGCAGTCTCTGATCAGGGCACCGCTCCTTCTGCTGCTCGTGTTCTTCAGACTCTCCGGTACACAGGCCCTCTGGATCATCATGTCTGTGGCCGCCATACTGCTGCTTTTCGCGCTGGTTTTTTACATGTTCAAATCCATTGCACCGTTTATAAGCAGAAGCAGCATAGTAAACGACCGTATGATCAGCTCGGTTCAGGAACATATCTATGGAATCAGGGAGATTCACCTGGGCAACCGCTTCTCTTCACAGGAAGAGGAATATAACAAACTCAACAAGCTGAATGCCCATTACAACTTTAAGGTGAAATCCGCCATGTGTCTGTTTTCTCCCGGCACCTCCACGCTGATCTACAGCCTGACGGTTGCGATCTACGTCTCCGGCGCTTTTCTGATAAAGAATGAGGAACAGGTTCGCCAGATGGCGGATTTTTCATCCATGGTTTCCTTTGTTTCTTTTATTGCCTTTATCTTTACGGCACTGATTGATATCGTGCTGGTGCTTCTTGCGATCCCGTCCCTTCTGAATTCGCAGAACCGTATTCTGGAGGTTCTGAACACGAAGAACAGCATCGTGGACGGAGCGTATCAGGGACAGCCCGCAGAGCATGGCACGGTTGAGTTTGATCAGGTATCTTTTGCCTATCCCGGATCTGATAAATACGCGATTGAGGATATTTCTTTCCGGATTCAGTCCGGCCAGACAGTTGCCTTCATCGGGGGCACGGGCGCGGGAAAAACCACGGTTTTAAATCTGATGCTGCGGCTGTATGAGGCGGCAGAGGGGGAAATTCTTGTTGATGGAATCCCGGTCAGGGACTACAGACTGAAAGAACTGAGGAATCTCATGGGATATGTCCCCCAGCAAAACTATCTTTTCACCGGAACGATTGCGGGGAATATAGGTTACGGAGAAAACGGCAGATTCCAGGCGGCTCTGGAAGAGATCCAGAAGGCTGCGGTCGTCGGACAGGCCGACAGCTTCATAAGAGAAAAGCAGGGGGGATATTACGGCCAGGTCTACGCGGGAGGAAGCAATTTCTCCGGCGGCCAGCGCCAGAGACTTACGATCTCCCGTGCGATCTGCCGTGATCCTGAAATCTATATCTTTGATGATTCTTTTTCAGCTCTGGATTTTGAAACGGATGCAAAGCTCAGAAAAGCCTTAAAGAAAACAACGAAAGGCGCAACGGTTATCATAGTAGCGCAGCGTATCTCCAGTGTCCGTGACGCGGACCGGATCATTGTGATGGACAGCGGCCGTATCGTTGACCAGGGAACACATGAGGAGCTGCTTGCAAGATGCAGAATATATCAGGAGATTGCATCCTCACAGAACCCGGAGGAAAAGGCTGTATGAAAAAAGGTAGCTTTGAGATCATAAAACGAATGCTGGTATTTGTAAGGCCTTACGCCTCCGGCCTGGCCCTGGTGATATTGCTCGGCGGCTGCGGCTCCTTCCTCAATGTACTGATACCGGGCCGGGTGGAAAAACTGTCCGGAGTGATAGAGGCAGGAATCGGCACACAGATTGACTTTTCAGCTGTCAGAAGGCTGGGGCTGCTGCTTGCTGTCATCATCATTGCCATGTTTCTCTGCAATTACCTCTATGGCAGGGGGATGGAGTCATACGCGCAGAAAGTATCAGCCGACATCCGGACGACCCTGAACAGCAAGATCAACAGAATATCTCTTCTGA